>Ga0268261_10000218_pt1 | contig 35469 bp, 15 predicted proteins | sample TergutNc150P1_FD_190353 | JGI IMG/M metagenome (GOLD analysis project Ga0268261, IMG submission 190353) | Nasutitermes corniger P1 segment gut microbial community from laboratory colony in Florida, USA - Nc150 P1 (SPAdes) (version 2) | ecosystem: Host-associated > Arthropoda: Insects >... | reverse complement strand
TGAGTGTCGTGTGTTGTCAGGTAGAGGTCTCTGCGACGAGCTGATCACTCGTCCAGAGGAGTCCTACCGACTGTGGTGCATCGTGTGTGATCTAGAAACATCAAGAATGGGTGCTCCATATATATATATATGACATTAGTAGCCTAAAGGTTAATGATTTAACCCTTATCCTGCTAATGTGGAGAAAATGGTGAGCTCCTAATAATGCCAGCAAATAGCAGATGGGATTTAATTCGGGGTTTAAAGGGTTAAATCAGGAAGAAAATTTTGGACTGGTCTTATATCTCGTATGCATAGAGAGATGTATACACGTTATTGGTGAGGAAAGCTGAGACAAACAGACCACATTGGAAACCTAGGTTTAGATGGAATAATAATAATGAAATGGATTTTCACGAAGCGGATTGGGGGCACGGACTGGATTAGGGCGGCTCAAAGTAGGTGCAGGCGGCGGTAAATTTTAGAAAACGGTAATGAACCGTAGGTTTCAAAAAAGGGCGGGGGATTATTGACTATCTGAGTAACGGTTAGCTTCGGAAGAAGGGCTATGATACATGCAGGAAATATACAAAAAGTAATTCTTACGATTTCAGGCAGCGTCAGGCAGACTAACATGCTATTTTACTATATCTTTCCACTTCACGTCCCTTGGAAGGACCACGTTCTCTTTAAATCACACAGTTAACTTCTAAAACCCCGTAAAACCTTTGTTTATCTTTACAACGTGCCACAAAGCGACCTGTCTTTTGAGATTCCTTTCGCTTTGTTATTTTTTCTGTATGCCTGTACACGTAATTGTTGGATTTATTTGGTTTGGCTTCAGTTTCAAGTTCGTACTGCATTGAAATTAATTTTTTAATATAGGAAGAGCCTTAAAATAATAAGGATAACTGTTTGAATAATCGGAGTATTACGTAATTCAATACAACAATCACTTACACTCAATAATGTAACAAAACTCGGCATTTATATGTACCCAAATTTTGTCCTGTAAGAGGCCATTAAAGACCAAAGCGAAGTATATTTTTAGCTCTGCTCTTACTTTAAACTCGCTTCTGGATAAGTGTGAGTGATTACCTCCACGCCCTGAAAACTTAACCTGGGAAATATATCTGGTTTCTCTTGTATATGAATTTAGTTGTGCCGGTAAAAAAGGTAAAGTAATCCTACTACAGGCCTAGTGGCCTTTGGGTTTCTGGTAGGTTAAGGCTCCAGAATTTCTAGACACTCGGCACATGAATGTGGTAAGGTCGTCACCCTTACGCACCGGCCGTCTTTACTCATTTTTAGAGGCTGAGTCGATCCCAGGGCAAATGGAACTGTCTGACGCACCGTAAAATGACCCCAGTGACCGGGGATCGATCCCGGGACCCTACGACTAGTACCGAAGTGCCTTAACCACTACGCCACCCCAGGCCCCCGGTTGAAATGATTCAGGTACAAATCTTTCATGATAGCAGCAGACAACAATACGGTGTAATGTTTACCAGATGCTGTAGTTATGGTTGTTTTGTGCTCCTGAGGATGGGCGCTGGTGATCCCCGAAACATGTAGAGCAGTTGTCAGATAAAATAGGATCTTTAACATGGGCATCTTGTTATATATATATATATATATATATATATATATATGTGTGTGTGTGTGTGTGTGTGTGTGTGTGTGTGTGTGTGTGTGTGTGTGTAAGGACAAAATATTATTTGTGAAACGGCACTAATACTGTTCCAGGTGTCAAAATCGTGCTAAATTCAAATCTGACGGTGAAGTATAAAAACATTTCGTGGCTTTCAGAATTTAGGAAAACGCTATTTCTGTGTACTAAAATGTATACTTGCTATAATATTTGGAATTTGACATTGGAAAATATTCTTAGTCTTTGTTGGTTTAACTGCTGGATTTGGTAAAAGATGGCTGACGCGAAGTTATAGAAAGAAACGTGGCTGAACTAAACAATTCAGCCATTTACCAGACAGAGATTTTTGATGTCATTTCATCAGTGCAACTGCTTGCAGAAAAGACTGGAACTTCATTTTCCCTTTAAAACCTTTATGAAAATCTGATAACAAATTTGCCGTATATTATTCAATCGAAACTCCATAAATTAGGGTCATTCGACGTTCCATGGCAACAATTTCGTAAACTCTTAAAGCCTTATAAACCCTGAGCACTTTACTCACAGTAGGTGCTAACAAATCTCCTTTTATCCGATCACCCTATTAACTGTTAATTTGGAGGTCACGTATATGGAAGAGTGACAGTTAAATATTCATTCGTCGAAGTTACGTGGCAACAAGCTTTCAAACATATAAAAAGTCAATAAATGGTGCAACTGTGTGCAGGTTTCGGTGACAGTGTTCAGTTGTAAGCGGTGTGAGAGAAGCGAGAAGCAAGTTTTGTAGTTCCTGATCCAAACCTTGTGGTATGTGGCATTTTTTTAACTGGTAAAAACGCGACTTTCTACAAGAGAATATTGCATACAACTACAGGATCCAGCAGTGGAAGAATAATGGCACTATATTTGAAAACACTGGTAAACTTGGCTTGCTTTATCAATTCCTAACTACTTATTTCAGATCCTTTAAGGATTTTCCAAGTCCCTAATTTAAAATTGCAATAAACCCCATAAAGTGAAGAAATATTATTTTTTGGGGTTTTTGTTAATACCGTTCTTTAAGTTGTGTTAATTTTTATGTTCATTTCTTCATGCACGTTATTTCTTTTCTTACTTTGTGTTGGAATAACCATCTTGTTTTGGGTCGACCTGCAGGTATTTTCTTTTAAAATTTAGTCCATTAGGAATCTCCGTGTTTCAATATTACACATATCAAGGGAGGTGTAGTTGCTTGACTTCTAAATATATTAACATATATTTTTATCAACTTCTTATATATAACCGTCATAAATAATAATATCTTTTTGTGTATTTCTCTGAAGTGCTGGTACTACTTATAATGTAATTAGCACGTTTAAAACGGTGCTTCGAAAATTATCGATATGTTAAAAAGATAATTGTATTAGATAATAAGTTCGGATATTCCAATATTTGTCACCAGATATCCGGGCCATCAGAATAAACCACTTGCGAAACAAAACCCAAATAATTTTAGGAAACCTAAACCAAAGAATTTAGGTAACTGGTAGGTGTTTTTCTGGTTAAGGTCAATGGCTAAATGCCACGTTTAATTTAAAAGTAATTTGGAAGGATTCTGTTAGGTTATATACTGTAATATATTGTATTGGATATTTTGCTAGACTGCGTTACAACCTTGGTTGAATGAGTATTGGTGGTCTCTAAACAAATGTTGTTTAAGTTATAACTTTATTTTATAATTTTAAGCAAATAGAAATATGTATATTTCAGATAATTAATTGCAATTCTTGACACAATTTTCTCTCAATAACAAAAATATTTTGATAAAATGTGAGAAAAAAAAGAAAGAAAACAAAATAAAATAACATATGCCAGTTCGTAGCTTTTCTTTTGAAACAACTTAAGGGAAATGGATTAATTTAACACGTTGATCGGCCAACTCAACAGGATAATATAAGGGTAAAATATAAATTTTCACAAATATTGTATATTGACTGAAAGCAACTGCGTATGACTGGGGTCATGTAAAGTTTTAGAAGTCCTTTAAATGGGGAAGGTATATTGGGCAGTTGGGAAAATGAGAGGTTTAGAACAAAATGTTGCGCAATGGAGCAAACTGATTAATTCTCTTCGTTCATATATTTGGACATCGAAATTTAATTTTAAAAACGCTTTTCATAAATATTGTATTTCCGTGTTCACTATCAGTTAGTAGATAATGCCAGTCATAGGAAGAAAATGAGGACGTGTTTCAGTCCGTGCTACATCGTGACTCAATAAAAAGTTACCTCCAATAACCTCAGATGAGACGTGTTCCGAAATATCGCAAACACACTTATAATGGCAAAATATAACAAAGAATCGCTTATTATTAAAAGGTAAATTTGTCAGTTTTGCAATTATTCTTTTATCCAATTAAAATGCTGTCCAGTCCCTTTTTTGTTTCGCCATATAGGAAAATGTAATTTTGACACCTTTCTCAAGAATAAAAACATTTGTAATACAACTGACTACTTCTAACAGGCAACAAGTGCAGCCTGTGTACAGTAGATATTACTTTATCCATTTAACCGATTCGAATATCTTTATGGCTGGTGATAGCAATAGACAGATGTTCAAATATTATTAAATTATTACGTCAGTTAATTTTTAATGTTACTTACTTGCTGGTATAAAACAATAACTTTAAAGTGCAATATTAAATCAGTTTTGGTCACAATTTTAGGTTAAAATTAACTATTTATACGAGGAACTGTGTTAAAAAAACCTCCTTAAACCCAGTCACAATAAAGTTTAGTGGTGTTCACGTAATACGCAACAAGATGCAGTATAAATGCATAACTGGTGATGTTGTTGTTTATATGTTCAGAGAGGATCAAAAAGCATTTGATATGATTGATTGACAAAATTGAAACTTGCATCCGTGTGTTGTAGAACATTTATTGAAACCAACAGCGAGCAGCAACAAATTCACAATCATCATAAAGATAATCGCTTCCATTATGAGAGGAAAGTTATATGTTTCACTGAAGATATCGTAAAAGAATCACTCACTAATTTTGTCTCTTTTCCCTTCTGAATCTTCTCACTCCAAGACAGCAAGCAACCTTATAATTCTTTTTCCAATTGTCTCTGTTCTCTGTTCGTTACAGTCAGTGCCTGCAGCTTCAGTCAACCCAAGTCTCAGATTGAAATTCAAAACCCTCATGTTCCTTTCTATAGGCTGATACTCAGTTTCATTATATTCATTAAGGATATTTTTAATTTCCACAAAGATATCACACGATGGGATCCAGGATCATTGGTGTTCAGAAACTAAAACAAATTCAACCTTTATGTACGATAATTCATTTATCATATAATATGGTGTGTACGTGCTCAAAAGACATTCATTGCGGAACATTAAGGGAGGAAAGATTTTGGGATATGTCATTTATTATATTCCGGTAAAATAACAAACATATCTAAGTTTGTTTCTTACTGAAATCTGAAACCGAATCTGCAGATAAGTGAGGGTTCAGACTTGACTAAAAAAATAGACTGAAAAGAAAATGATAAGCTGAAAGTCCCCATTTACACTTATTATTAATAAAAACAATATATCATTTCACTGCGATACTTTTCTTACATGAATAAAAAATTTAAAGTTTCTTCAATATGTAATGTGACGGAGAAACTGTGAGGAGAAACCATTAACAATACAATACCAATGATAAAGTAGAGAAACAAACCATCGCGCCATAAAAACAATCTCATTGTCATATTCTTGTTTCTGGTAAAGAAATAAAAATTATAAATAATAGGGGAATTTACAGTATTGAGCAACTGAAAATAATTTCTGTCTTTTGCAGAAAGAAAATTTTGAGGTTATCCTGTTGATGATACTGTTCTTCAGCGCAATTACGAATGGATCACTGCTGCCAACTACAACCCTTACTTTACAGGAAATCCACTTGGTGCGATGTCTGACATACATCAGCCACAAATATTTCGCATCAGGGCGATCTCTGGTGATATCATCACCGGCTACCTACCGAGATGTGCAACAGGAACTGATTGCAGAGATTCACCGAACTGCTCTCTGGCCTGTACTTTTTACTGTCGGTGATAATATTAGCAAACAAAATAAAACAGTCTTCATAGATGGAGATGGAGGTTATATTATATTAATACCAGATGGCAATATTCAGAGTTTAGGGAAGGAATATATAGGCCTACCTGAAGTAAGAAGTGAATTAAAAAGATTCTGGAATTCTGAAGCTCGATTTGTTGTGCCTGGAGCAAATGAATTCTCAGTCTCGCAACAAAAAGATATATTCGATTTTTTTTCAAAATTTAGAATATATAACTGCATTATCGTAAGCACAGAGCAATATATAATAGACGACGAATATAGCAGAAGGATGAACGATGATGATGTAGACAAATTCGTGAAATTAGGGGTGTACACATGGTTTCCGTATCAGAGTTCAAACAGTTGTACTGAGGTGAAAGATATCACCCTGCTGGACAGTTGGCTTAATTCTGCACAAGGACATTTCACCAGAAACACTGACTTGTTTCCACAAAAGGTAAGAATGAGCCTTAACGGATGTCCTATGAAAGCAATTGTTCGAGACCGTGGAGTGAATTTGACTACGAGTTATATAAACCAAACGGATTCAAATGGGAAAGTTTTCGTAATAATAGTTGGCATGGAGATGGATTTATTATGGGTCGTTTTGAAACAGATGAATACGACGTTTGTTCATGTCCCTACAACAGAAAATATTAACAATTATAATGGAAATTGGTCAGAAGATTTATTTTGGGCTTTGATTGCAAAGGAAGCAGATATAGCATTAGGTGATTTGCAGTTAGATACTAACTTGAACTCATATTTGTCCTGCACCAATACCTACTACATCTTTAGTGTCCGCTGGTATGTACCGTGTTTTGACAAACATCCAAGATGGAGCAGCATATTTAGAATTCTCTCTGTGGAAATGTGGATAATTCTGATCATATCGATTATGGTTGCGGCCATTTCGACTACACTTGTTGGGCGATACAGCTGCATGCCATAGTGGCGAGGGTACAAGACACTGACAAGTTCCATGACCAACCTCTGGGCTGTAATTCTAGGGGTGTCAGTGTCAACGATGCCACGCACACCGTCACTACGTTCGATGTTTCTCTCCTGGTTGTGTTTCTCTGTGGCTTTTAGCACAGTGTTCCAGGCATTTCTCACAACGTTTCTTATTGATTCCGGTTACAAAACACCAATTCAAAATATGGAAGAGCTTTACGCCTCAGGTGTTAAGCTTGCCTACTCTCCAGAGAAGAGTTACATTTTCGAGAGTGGCGACGAAACTGAAGCATCAAATGTACAAACAAATGATGTGATTTGTGAATCAGAAGAGGATTGTATAGGCTGGGTAATATATCAGAAGAATGCGTCGGTTTTATTGGATGATGACGATGTTGAAGAAAATATCGCTCTTGGAATTTATCTTGGCGAGAACTCTAAACCCTTGTTGTGTGGGATAAAAGACGGCGTATTTCGTCAAACCGGACTAATAATGACAATGTTGCATGGAGACCCACTGATGAAGCGAGTTACTGAAATTATTGATCGTGTGGTTGAAGCAGGTATATACAACTACTGGAATTCCCTGCGCATGCACTCTTTAAAATTAAGTTCCCTGAAGATAACTATGGTTCACCCTCTTGATGGATACTACAGCTTCAACCTGCATCACATGCAACCTGCCTTCTATCTACTTTTAATGGGCTGGTGTCTAAGTACCCTCTGTTTTTTGGTCGAAATATTTTACAATTGCGTATTAAGCAAAAGAAATTTAAATTAATATTGAGCTCCTATGTATTCTTAGGCGTGGCATTGGTTACACAGAACTACGTCACTCACAACTCTTCAGAGAAATCCCTTGCCATCTGCCGGCGACTGAACTAGTCATGACCGTTCAGCGAAGGAATTAACACTTTAAACGCTGAATTAAATTCCATCTGCCATTTAATGGCACTATTAGGAGCTCACTTTATTTTCCACGTTAGCAGGATAAGGGTTAAATAACTGGACGATTTATTTTTAAATATTTCCTCAATTTAGATATGAACTGAAGAATTTTAGTCCCATATGACAAGTTACTTAAAAGCGGTGTTTTGTACCCTGAGAGAATTTGCTTGTGGGATAGTAAATTCTCCAGGGAATAACTAATACTTTTAAATCACTACCTCGTATTTAGTCGCTATTGAAATAATTCTTTTTAAACTGAGGCAAGGAGAGTATAAAATCAAATAGTAATCTCCAAGTAAAGTAGAGTGTAAAACAGCCTCGTGCGATCCACGGCTGTGTGAAATGATGTGTTTTGTGATTGAATTATTACTTCGATAAACCTGTTTTTTCGCACGTTTCTTTTTCGGAACTTTCCACAGAAATTCTATTACACGTAATTTGAATTGTTTCGGTACTGATATTCTAGTAGCAGATTCATTTTTGGTTTCTTTATATTACTGCATTTCCCACCGTCATCACACAGATTCGTGCTCTCATTGTACACTCAGCATAGAAATTATGTTAGGCGCACTTAGAGTTTGAGTAATGGACAGCTCCCAATAAAAAGTTGTGTCATTTGCCTTCTTGTAATATTTGATATTTGTCACTGTTTTTATTTAACGACGGTCTTAGTAGCAAATATCATTGTGTGTCAAATTATATTGGTGTTTATAAATAATAATTTTACAGTAATCTCTAGGAAACAAGTCGTGTTCCATTTCAGGTATAATTCATAGAGTGCCTGAAAAAATTCGTGTAAAAATATTTATAACTGTATCTATTGTAGATGTCATTTTTCCAATGTCACAACTGCACCGATAAACTGTGTATTTCTTTTTAGATTTTTAGAGACCTTTAAGTGCGAAATTCCGTTCGGTTTCAGTGATATGAATGAATCAATTTAATATCTGTCTCAACACAGTTGCGTTTTTATGGGATCGTAGTTTCAATCTGTTTAACTAAGAAAACTGTTTAATCTTAAATTGTGAATTTTTTTTCCCTCTTAACAACATTCAAAAAAAAAATCAGACAATATATATTCAAATTCTGAACGTCGTTCCGATTTTATTTTAAATTTATTATTGTATATTTTATCTGTTATAAAACCTACATTGTATCTTGCATTAATATAAAATTACTAATATTATGCATTCCTTATGTTAATAAAAATAAAAAATTCATTTTCTAAAAGAATCCTTGTATTGAGACTGATATTCACTTACTTTTTGTGTATATATATATATATATATATATATATATATATATATATTGAAATATTGTAGAATGACACAATATAACAAATAAATAGCTTAATAATAAAAGTTAAATTTGTCATTTTATTGTAATTTGTCATTTTATTGTAATTAGTCTCTTATTCCGTCAGAGTGCTCTCCCTTCCTTCTTTTTTTCGCCATGAAATAAAACTCTGTTTCATAAATAAAGTCATTTGTGATCCACTTGATTATTTCTAGCATTAACAAACACATCCTGTTTACAAATACAGGTTACCTCTTCGATGTAACCGATTCCAATACTTTTGTCTTTGGAGAAAGCAAATGAAAAATATATTTATTATATTTAATTATTTGATGAGTTAAATTTAAAGTTGAGTACTTGCAGGTATCAAATATTATTTTGAAAGTGTTACATACTATTGGCTTAGGTCGTTTTTTTTTAGTTAAAACTGTAAGAAGGAATTGTGCCACAGTAACCCTATCTAATAATAGACACTTGACAGTTTAGTGGTCTTCACACAATACACAACACAATGCGGTATAAATGCACAATTGACGGTGTTGCTGTTCAGCGGTACGCTGTTGTCCACTGTGATATTGACAATTAATAGGGAAGATTAATGTTACATTCTTATACTCTTCCCCGCATCTATTTGGGCACATACACGTACCAAGGGAAGGTCATAGATTCGACCTTCGCAATAAGGTTGCATTTGCAGAACATTATATCGGGGGATATGATGTATATTCTGTGAAACGTTCTTCTTAATTTCGGAGAATCTTCCTGCTTTCGGTATGAGAGCGGATACCGAACAACATCTAACAAATTACACGTCGTTTCATCGCAGGAGACTGCAGGGTTCAAACACTGCTCTCTAAATTGCAAGGATCAATAATGATATAGGACAGTGTATAGCAGGATTAGATCAAAAAATTTCCGACGTTGTAAATGACATCCTTCAGCGCGATTCTCATAAATATCACGGCACTCCTATCTCAGTCACATGATTAGCAGCTAATATTGAAGCAGACTTATACTACCGTCTCACCCCTTTCTGCAGGAACACTCTAACTGACGCGCACACGATTTCGTGCAATATTCTGGACTATAGCATAAGAATAGACTGACTAATATTACCTGAACTTGAAGTAAGAAGATTTGTGGTATCAATCCTGATATACCAGGTTTGAGGCACTGTGTTTTAAACGGAAATACTCACGATATATTTCATTTGATGTCTGATGACGTGAGGCAGCGTCAGCTAGAAGAACAGGCTATTTTACCGAATTATTGTAATTAATGTCCCTAGCAGGGATCAGACTCTCTTGGAATCACGAAAATCCTTTGTCCTATTGAGTAAAATGATTGTTAATCCCAAAAACGTGTCTTTTGATATTTTTTCCATTTGTTATATATTCTGGGCGCCTTTACACGTATTTGACGAAATAAAATTAGGTTGGCTTCACATCAAATTTGTACTGCAGTGAGATTAATTTTTAAGAAGTGAATAGGCTTACAGCTATAAGGATGAAATTTTGTATGTTTTGATTTTTTACAAATCCGAGATAAATAAAAAATTACTCGTAATTTTTATAATGCAATAAAACTCGGCAAATTTATAACCTAATTTCATCCTATAAGAGGCCATGAATGTCCAGGTGTGTAGTAAATTTATAGCTGTACTCTTTCTTTAATCTCCGCTCTAAATATGGATGGGTGATTAAGGCGACGAGACGGCCGATTTAGCCCGGGGACAAATATCAGGTTTCCTTTGTACAGGAGGTTTGGTAGCCCCAGTGCGAATCCGTTTGGTACAGAAATTCTTATCTCCAACAGCTTTTTATACAAGCAAAATCCAGCTTTATGTTTACAAGAAAACATTTCACAATTACAATTTGTATATGTACCTGAATTGTAAAAATACTTAGGGTAATTTAGGAACATTTATCGCAAATTTCACTGGAAAATTAAAAGTTGAGTGTCCGTTACATAACCTAATATTAACCTTTTTACCACACGGAAGTTTTAAGAATTCACTAAAATTTTAATATTAATAAAATCACATGAATCAATGGTTGTTATTAAAATAATTTGATTTGAATTTAATATTAAATATCTCTAATTACTGCTGTATGTCACAAATATCTATTCGAAATATGTGCCTGAGAAACAAACACGTAATTTTGCATGATAAATTATTAAATACTCTGGCAATATTGACCTGATATATATGAAGTGCAAGCAGTAGCCAGTAACAAGGAGATGCAAATATTAGAGAATTATGTAAATTTCAAATTATCGCTTATGTGTCATCAAAGTCATTCTACATAAAATATTATATTAGTAAGGTTGGTCAACATTTCGGCCTGCAGCATACAAAACCACTTGATTTTTGTATATTATTAAGCGTGGCCTGTCTGGAAAAAGTAATAACTGCGTCCTTCTCATAGCTTAGATTCTACCTGGCAAATTTATCGGCTCGCTGTAGTTTCGAAACTAACGTCGCATTTCCGAACAGGAAATATATTGTGGATAGGCTTAGTGTCAAACGCCTGTACTTTTCATAAGTATAATACCAGATTTCTCAAACCAACCTCATAGCGGTGCTGTGGCCAGGCAAATGACGAAATATTTTATAACTCCTTTGCAAATTTCGCCTTGTTACTGGCATATACAACGTGCATTATACAATAGTACAAGCACTTCAGACAACAGAGCTTAATTTAATAAATGATACCCTGCCTTCTACGTTTCGTTTCGTTAGGAATCATCAGATGTAGCATTGTAGAGTGCCATTCGTTGATTTGTGCGTGACTGAAGTGTTTGTTATTTTACGAGAACACTGTAGCAGATCATGATGAGTCACGAAATGTGAAATAAAAAATGATTATCGACTAATGATCCAGAAAGTATTTGTCAATCGATCACGCGCCATCTTGTGCAGCTCTTTCTTACACACTAGGATTTCTAGTTACTTCTGCAGAACATTTTGCCTTAGGAGAGTTCTAACAAGACAGTCGGCGCACATAGAAAGTAATATTGAGACACGTTCCGAGCAAAACATATCAACGTGGAAAAGTTTTGATTAATGTGTTATTGTGGGAGTTTGTGGCTCTAATCATCCAATATGCATAACTCAAAAGCCGTAATTTTTGTCAACCGTATCCTATCTTTCTATACCATAATTTCTTTCACCTTATCTCATAAAAGGCACGAGCTTGTGGAAAAGGGGAGTTTTGAGCATTAAATGCGTGTATTGATTTCCTCTATTATGTTAAACTAAAATGTGTTTTATTCTGAAAATAATTCTGCTAAATTGTTTTAATAAATATGCTTAGTTATAAACAAATATTCTGATTATTTCTGTAAGATTTTAATGAAATTGAATTATCGGAAATTTTTTGGAATATACTGTATTATTAAATTTAATGAAAATTCTTCTTGAGGGCATCGAGTTGTTTCATGCAGACGGAGAGTCATGGCAAAGCTATTAGCCGCTTACCGCATTTTTGAACACGCTTAAGAAAAATATCATTGTTCAGGTTTATACCTTATCGTCTTTTCAGGCTGCCACTTAAATTAGTAGTGTTATGTTCTATAATACCGCAATATGTAGGTGGATATGCGAAAATCATAAACCATTAAAATCTTTTACTGTGGCCTCTGCATACATAAGTGACATAAATTCGGTGAAATGTAGAAAAATAAATTTCTACTCTCCATAAATGTATATATAAGTATTTTGTTCATAATTTAAAGAAATAATGAAATCGTGATATCAGATTTTGTGTCTATTGATGTATGTCCTATTTCTTAACATATTATTTCCTGAAACCACAGTTTTGTTTTCATTTTATGCCCTAATATGACTACTTCTCATGCAGCCACATTTAAAGGGAGTTCCAAATATTATTGCAAGAAATTAATTGTATTGAATTTTCTGCAAAACGTTTTGGAAGATTCCGTAATATCAAATTTAATGAAAGTTCTTTTATGGGAAGCGAGTTGTCCCGTGCGGACGAAGAGACATGACAAAGCTAATAGTAGCTTATCTCATCTCCGAACACTCCTTGGAACAAGTCGCGGGTCAGGACCATAACCTACAGCCTACTGTTAGACAAACGCCTAAATTAGTAGTAAAATATTTACTTAAAAACACTGAGGTATAGGCTGATACATGTAAATTATATACCATTTCTGACCTTTATATACAAAGGCTGTATAAGTTTGGTGTAATTTAGGATCTTGATCAGTATAATCCATAATTTATGTCTATTGATTTTCTACATAATTTTAAAGCAGGAAAGAGTTTATGGAAAATGAATATTTGTTTTGTGAAGTGCGTCCGATTCCTTTGCATGTTATTTCTTGAAACCAGTTATTTATTTCACATTACACCATATTATGTCAGCTTGCCATGCAGCCACATCTGAATTATTGATAAGTTATACACACAGCAGAACTGTTTCTTTCTGAATATGTTCTAAATTATAACAGAAATCTGCATGTTGTGCAAGAGGAAAGGCTTCGATATTATTTCTGCTTCAGAAATGAAATCTAGCAGAAGAGTAAGTACGCAGCAGCCAGCCTATCTTGCTTGGGTTAACTGCACGTGAATAAAAATTTTGGTTTCCTCATTTGTAAAATTTACGTAATTTTGATATTTTAAATTCTGTGCCGAAATTGTTATTTTTCTAGTAACCAATGATATTGGTTATTGGCATTTAGACGATTCTCTTCATTCAGGTTATACCAATGCATCGACCAATGAAATCCGTATCCGTGGCATTGTAAGAGATGAATGAAAAAAGTAACGCCTTTTATTATAATTTTTGTATTATTTACTGTGTAATTGTATGTAATATTTCGTCTTTTGGCTACAACAGAACACATTATATAACTAATATTTTTTCTTTTTTCCTTATGATACATTACCTTAGGTTTTCCCTATAAAATTACGTTTTCTTTATTTGTTCTTTATATATGACAACGAAATTCTCAATATCAATGTTCAGCTGCTCCGTCACTACGTTCGTTATTTCTGGCCAGGGTGTTTCTCTGTGGCCTACAGCACAGTGGTCCAAGCATTTGCACAAGTGTTATTATTGACTCCGCGTGCAAACACCAATTCAAAATATGAATGAGCTCTACGTCTCAGGTTTTAGGCTTGCCTATCCACGATGATAAAATTTCATTTTCGAGAATGGTGACGAAACGGAAGCATCGAGATTACAAAGACATCGTGTGATTTGTCCATCGTTTGAAGTTTGTTTGAAATGGACAAGATATCAAAAGTATTTATGAATTTTTGTATCTAATAGTTTTACTGAAGGAATCTACGCTCTTGGTGTTTAGGTTGAAAACAACTCTGAACCCTTGTTGTGCAAGTTAGAATACGGGGTAGTTTCTTACATCGGTCTTATAAAGATAATGTTTCATGGAGACGCACTGATTAGGCGAGGTTCTGAATTTAATTATAGAGTGGTTTGAACAGGTCTATACAGCTACTGGATTTCCATTGCCATGCACCATCATAAATGATTATTTTGGAAGATAGCTGTCTTTCACCAGCTTGATGGATATTACAGTTTCAAACTTTATCATATGCAACATGCTTTCTACCTACTTTTGAAATTCTGGTTTCTAGGTGCTTTCTGCTTTATGATCGAATTTTTTATGGAAGTGTGTTTGTTTAAACCACTATAAAGAAAGAAATCAGGCCACATTTAAAATGTTATGGTAATTTGTTGGGCAGATTGGGAAAAATACATCATTCCTTGAACATGAAATTTTATAAGTAGGAAACTGTATTACTAAGGATCAGGAATGACAATTATCAAGAGCTAAATTAGTATTTTTAAAGTGTATGCTCTCATTTTATACAGACCTATCAAACCAAACGATGGGGAAACATGAAATTCAAAGACGAAAATAAAATAAACTGCCACATATCCTATAATTTTTTATTTTGTACTGTGGAAGTTTGTGTAATTTGCTTAAAATATTGCTTTTGTGTCTGCCAAATTTAATGGTAAATTCGTTTGGAATTATAGGTTACCTTCTCACTCTTAACTTCATTGTTTTCTGGGGCGTGGCACCGCTCAGTTTGGTAGATTATAGAAGAGTTTTGGTGGAGTAGGTCACTTGAACTGTACGTAATTTTGAAATAAGTTTCGATTATGTGCCTTTCCATTGTTGCTAAATTGAGCCATTCTAATTCCCCGGAAGTTACGTACAAATACAAAACTGTTACAGAAATATCATTATGAAAGCTATTTTTGTATAACCTGATAGAAGAGAGACTGTTCTATTCAAAGTGTGAGTATTCATTGCTTTCGAAGTGTAAATGAATATATTTTTTGACATATTTCCTTGTTGTTGTCAATGCAGACAATTGTGGAAAATGTTAATTCTCATGTGGCGGTAAAGTATAATATTCCCTATAGGAGACTCAAAACGAATTACTACTTTTGCCCAAATCACAGTACTGATACCTTCTTTGGTAGAGTAAATTAGGTCTCATTGTACTTTTAAAAAACCTTTCGAAACCCTAGTTTATATATTATGGTGAGGAAACAGTCAAAGAGCGATGCATTGTTTGTGTCTATCTTGCTTTCGTATGTAAATATAAATCTAAATATAAAAAAATTAATAAACTTTCAGTCGAAAACCACTTATATACTTATTCGAATACATCTAGCCTGGAAAGCGATTTATTTCGGCAACAATTTGTATTCTCGATCAGAAGTATCTGATTGAGATTTTAAGATGTTTTCGACTGAACATTTGTTACCAATTGAGCCAAAATAAAGTTACATTATTTCTAGTAAGCTAAACTCACAAAGTTACTGAAAGAATTTACCAAATTAAAAAAAATTCCTCCGATTCAGGAATTTATTAAATAGACATTGAAGTAAATTTCACTTAAAATTATTCTATATATTTTCATTACAATCAATAATTAATCGTATTTTTTATATTTATTGACGCATAGTGCTGAATTTAAGGGGTTTTGAATAATTGTCTCTGGAAAATTCTTTCTTTTAGACATAAATAAATATATAATTAATTTCATTTTTTTATTGTTACCATACACAATATTCGAGTTACTTTGGGATATTTTTCAAAATTTATTCTATGCAACAATTATGCGTACGTAGGATAACATTGATAAAGTCAGAAGTATTATTCGTTATGTTCCTTTAAGGTATCATATTTTACTATTAACAAAAATTATGTGCTAACTGTACTGTTAAATTCATTGACTATTTTTATAATCAATTAAGACTTAATATAAGAAACTTTGACTCTTCACACTCAAGTTTAAGTGGATTGATTTGGAACAATATATTGTACTATTTTTGAAAATTTTGTTTCCAACAAAAACACAATCAAGCGCTCCCTTAGTTTTGGTCAGCAGATACTTAACTGCAATGCGTCAGTCAATAATGTGCCGTGCACAAGAACCTTCCTTATAACACACTTTCCTATGTACAAAATATGTGGGAATTTGTGTTTTTTAATTTAAAAGTTTTGAACAAATTTTCATACAAGATTTGAATCCCATGATATTTTAAATTCAGGTATGAAAGAAATAAATAACTGTACAGTTTTAGTGAGTACTTAGAAATGAAAATGTAGTATGTTAAGAAAAATAGTGCCATTTATTTAATGGTAAAACCTACAAAATATTACTTGTGAAATGACACTTATACTGCTCTATTTGTCACACGGACACAACCTCTAATTCTGAGAGGCAGAAGACTAAATTTCCTGTGTCTTACAGAATTTAGAAAAATGTAATATTTTGCATTGTACAGTGTTCTCTTATGATTCATTTATTGTATTGGCAATATAAAATATTATTTGTCTGAAGGTGGTTTAAGCACAGATAATAGAAACGATGGCTGGCGCGAAGTCAGAGAAAAAAGAAATTCAAATTTCAGCCATTTGCCAGAAATTACTTTGATGTCATTTCATCTGTGCTTTTGTTTGTAGCAAAAGTTTCGCACGTTTTTTCTTTCTAAATCTTTTATAGAGAACTGAAAAATTTTCTTTCGTTTATTGTGCATTCGGTACTCCATAAATTATGATCATTCCACAAAAATTTTAGAAAATTGCAACCGATAACAGAAATGCCAGTTATTTAACAAATATGCCTGAAATAGGTCCCTCTATCGATTGTTAATTTGGAGGTCACAACCGTGGAAAAGTGACAATTACAATTTGCATTCGTCAACGTTACATGACAAATGGTTTCCAAACATATAAGCAAATCAATAATTAGTGCAACTGTGAGCATGGCATCGGTCGAAGTGTTTAGTTGTAAGCGGTGAGAAAGAAGCGAAAGGAAACTTTTTGAATATACTGTTTAAAGTCTTGTAGTATATGGCACTGTTTCAAATGGTAAAATGCGACGTTACGCCCAGGAACCTTGCTTGCAACTTCAGAATCGAGCAGTGGAAGAAAAATGGGTTTTTATTTTAACAAATTGGTATTATTTGCTTGCTTTATTAAATACTAACTACTTACTTCCAGATCCCATAAGGAATATTTAAGTCCCTATTTTTAATATGACGATATTAAATTTCAAATGCTTAAACACGTATTATTATTCTATTTTCAAGTCCTACTGTTTTTCGTTTGTGTTAATATTGTTTTCATTTTCTATTTCGTGAAAGATATTCCTTTCTAATTTGTGTTGGAAAATCCATCTTGCTTTTTGTCTTCCTGTAGGTCATTTTCTTTAAAATTTAGTCTATTGCAAATTTCCGTATTTCAAATTTACACTTGACCATAGAGTTGTAGACGGTTTTTACTAAATATTTTAACAAATCTTGTTATCTATTGCCTATACATAATTGTCATTTGTAATAATATTCTTTTCCGTAATGTCCAGAGCATTTAATATAATTTATTACGTATTTTGCAAGTTTATAAGCTGCTTCGAGAAATCTCGACATGATAAACTAGATGGCATCATTAGAATTTAATGCTGTATGCTACTACTCTGTGTCAACAAACTGCGGGACTACCTGAGTGAACCACTTGAGAGTATAAATCTGAATTATTTTAACCAAGCTAAAACAAAATGTTGATGGAAATGTTGGTGTTTTTTGATTGAATTCAAAGGCTATATACCCAGTTTTATGAAAAAAGATTTCGGAAGGTTTGTGGTCAGTCCTACGTTTTAAGAAAGTCGGACTGTTTTCGGTGAAGGTCATGGAAAATGGAAATTGAATCTCACCTACGTAGCTTAAGAAATAATTTAAAACCCACAGTGCTAGTTCTGTCTGAACTGTATTTAGTGGATTTGTGCAGAACCTTATCAAAAAGAACAACATTAATACACCAATTGGTAAATTCTTTCAAATATTATTTTCGTATATCAACACTTCTACTTATTTTACAATAATTTACATATATACTGTAGCAGAATGATTTATACTGAAAAATTCCGAAGTAAGTTAAATACAGGATTATATGCGAAATAATACCATCAATTATCGTTATATTGGCCCTTTGAGAGACGAGATAAAGAAGGTCGTTTGGATTTTGAATGATGAATTGCTTAATGATTTTGCATTTCACAAAATCATTTTCAGGTGAACAAATAATAATAAAATATTGGGTAAAGCACGTAGCACGAACTAATTACAAATATCTTTCTTACAGACAACAGTACATTTGAATGGTCTCTTTACAGATATTAAAATTAAATTGAAACACACAAACACACCAATGTTTATATGTATATATATATATATGATTATTTTTATATATATCCAGATCGTATATGTTTGTTATTGACTATGAAGGACTGTCAGAAATAACTGGAAAACTATTAATGTATATAATATTGTGCAGATTGTAAACAGAGAAATAGCAGCAAAAAATATCTCTTATCTATCCGTCTAAAGACGTAATTCAAAATGACAAAAGTTTTCTTGCTTTTTGCTTTGGAAATAGTAATGAATCTTTAGTTAGCTAGAGATATGAAATCAGATTTCAGCAAAGAACAATTTTGAAAGTGCCAAATACATTTTTCTTGAAATCTGAATTAATATATCCAGGTAAAAAAACATTCAATTTTGTTTCCATAAAAATAGAACGAAAAAGGGCATAAAAGAAAAATAATCCCCACTTACACTCTATATTTGTTAAAGCATTATCTCCTTCTACATCAGGAAATTTGCTCAATGAATGACAGGTATAGATTATGGTATTAAACAACTGAAAGTGTATGGTGCTCTTTGCAGAATGAAAAATGTGAGATCATCCTGTTGGTGATACTGCTCTTCAGCGGAATTACAAATGGAGCACTGCTGCCATCTAGGTCACTTACTTTACGGGAAGTCCACTTGGTGCGCTGTCTGACATATATCAGCCACAAATATTTCTCATCAGGGCGAACTGTGGTGATATCATCGCCGTCTGAATACCGAGATGTGCAAATGGAACTGATAGCAGAGATTCACAAAACTTGTATCTGGTCTGTCGTTGTTACTGTTGGTGGTAATATTAGCAAACCCGAAAAAACAGACTTCATAGTTGGAGGTGGCAGTTATATTATATTAATACCAGATGGAAAATACGAGAGTGTTGAAACTGAAATCCATGGACTTGTTTTTGGACAATACAAATTCTATAGGATCTGGAATTCTGAATCTCGGTTTGTTGTGGCTGGAGCAAATGAAATCTCAATGTCGCAACAAACGGACATATTTGATTTTCTTTCAGCATTTAGAATATACAACTGCATTATTGTAAGCCCTGAGCATTATGTGATAGACAAAGAATATAGCAGACCCATAAATGTTAATGATGTAGACACAGGCGTGAAATTGGGTGTGTACACTTGGTTTCCATATTTGAGTTCAGACCGTTGTACTGAGGTGAAAGATATCATCCTACAGGACAGTTGGGTTATATCTGCACAGGGGCACTTCACCAAAAATATTGACTTGTTTCCACGAAAGATTAATAAAAGCCTCAAGGGATGTCCTTTGAAAGCAGTTATAAGGCATGGTAATAATTATGTTACTACGAAATATTTTTACCACACATATGCAAATGGGAGTGTTAAGAGAGATATAGGGGGCTTGGAGATAGAATTACTATTGATCATTTTGCAACAGATGAATATGACTTATGTTTATGTCCCTACACCAGAAGGATTTGAAAATGGGCAAGTTTTTGAGATTTATTTAGTTAGGACTTTGATTGCAAAGAAAGCTCATATAGCCTTGGGTGACGTGACAACACGTTTTTTGTTGTTCTCATTATTCGACATCACCAACTGCCACATCATCACTAGAGTCCGCTGGTATGTACCGTGTTCTGTCAAATATCCAAGATGGAGCAGCATCTTCAGAATTCTCTCTGCAGAACTGTGGTTAGTACTGATCATATCGATTGTGATTGTGGCCATTTCGGCTAAACATTTTGGGCGATACAGCTGGACGTCTGAGTGGCAAGGGTACAAGACACTGACAAGTTCGTTGACAAATGTCTGGGCTGTAATTCTAGGGTTATCAGTGTCAACGATGCCACGCACACCGTCACTACGTTCGCTGTTCCTAGCCTGGGTGTGTTTCTCTCTGGCTTTCAGCACAGTGTTCCAAGCATTTCTCACAACGTTTCTTATTGACTCGGGGTACAAACCACCAATTCGAAACATGGATGAGCTTTTCGCTTCAGGTATTAAGCTTTCCTACTCACCAAATTACAATCACATATTCAAAATTGCTGACGAGAAGGAAAAATTGAACGTTCACAGAAATCGCTTGAATTGTCCATCGGGAGAGGTATGTTTGAACTGGGCAAGGTATCAGAAGAATGTGTCACTTTTGCTGTCTGATATTGTTGCTGAAATGCTCTACGCTGTTGGTGATTTTATTGGTGAGAACTCTGAACCCTTGTTGTGCAGGTTAGAAGACGGAGTAGTTTTTACCACCGGACAAACAATGGTAATGTTTTATGGAGACCCACTGTTGAGGAGAATTACTGAAATTATTGATCGTGTGTTTGAAGCAGGTATATACAACTACTGGATTTCCCTAACATTCAACAAATACAAATTATTGTCTAAGAAAATTGCTCTTGTTCACCCTCTTGATGGTTATTACAGCTTCAACCTGTATCACATGCAACCGGCTTTCTTCCTCCTTTTAATTGGTTGGTGTCTAAGTGCTTTTGGCTTTATTGTCGAGATGTTCTATAAAAGCTTATTAACCATAACAACTTGAGGTTTATTGTGGGTGTGATTGTAACTAATTTTTAAGTATGTCGTTGGTTACACACAACTACTTCACATACATCTCCCCCGTTAAATCTTTTGACAGCTCACAGCCAGTAAATTAGCCATGCCTACAAATCATAAGAATGAAACATATTTAAAAAAAATTCTAATTTTACTTCTAAGGAATTAAATAAAGAATTGTAATTCCTCAACAAAAGCATTTTATCTCTGCATTATTTACAAGGATCTAGTTTGTCTTGTATTTGGAATAGAAAATTAACAGGGGAATAAGGATTAAATTTAACTGAATTCAAGGTCACTCAATTCGGCGAATTTATTCGTTTGCGTAAATAGAAAAGTTGAGTCTGAAACAAACCTAATCTCCCTTTCAGGTAGCGTGTAAAAGAGTTCCTTGTTGTTCACGTCTGTATGATTTGCAAGGTTTTCCTAATTGAATTATCACTTCGTTAATCTTGTATGTTAGCACGTTTCTTCTGCGGAAATTTTCCACAGAAATGATCTTATACTTATTTTGGAATTCTATCAGTACTGCCGTTCATGTTGCAGATTGTTTGTCGATTTCTTTGTGTTAGTGAAGTTCTCACCGATATCACACAGACTTGTTGGACTCAGTGAACACCCTGTAAGTTAATTTTAGTTGTGGGCACTTTTAGTTTCAGTCATGGGCAGCAACGTATTTTCCAAAGTAAGAATGTTTCGTTAGGGTTAACACAATATTTTATTTTTTCTCTGAATTTATTTAAAGACGCTATTAGTGGCCAAAATCACAGTATCTCAAATATAATGTTACTTTATAAATAATAATTCCAAATAATCTGTATAAAAATTGTGTTCCATCTCAGGTATACTTCTTAGAGGACCTGAGCAAATTCGTGTAAATATGTTGTCACATTAGCTATTGTGCAGGTTGTAATTCCATTGTTTCCACTGCAACGGTGGACTCTCTATTTCTTATAACAGTTTTCCCGACATATATTTTGTTATTCCGTTTTGTGGCAGTGGTATGAATGAATGTAATTAATATTATTCTGAAAAGAACTGCTTTTTTATGGGACGATATAGTCAATCTGTCTGATTGAGCAACATGTTTCGACTTAAAGTACTTTTTCTTAATCCTATTAACAACTATAAATTACATCAGAATATATATATATATATATATATATATATATATATATATATATTTAATTGCGAACTTCTTCTCAATATTCCTTTAAAATAATTATTTTTTAATACATTTATTAGAATTATACATTATATAATGCATTAATATAAAGTTAATTAGGTTACTTTTCATATTATTAAAATAAAAAATTACTTAATGAAAGAAGCACTTGTATTGAGACTGTAATGCAATGGATTTATGTATAGAATGTTTGAATTTTTGTTCACGACATGTAAGAGAAAAGAAAAATGGTGTGATTTTCCTTACATATTTCCCTTTTTTGCATTAAACAAAACTTTCACAACAAACCGTGTTGTTATTTGCTTTGTGATTTATTACCGGCGTCCTGTGTTCGAAATTAAAAAGAAATATCTACCTGCAAATCTGATATTAAAGGCACGATCATCCGGAACGCTGGTCTGCACAGCCTACTAACATGAGCTACGACACATCCCACAAATCTGTAATGACAATATTTTTCCAATATGAGTGCCTGAAACCTCAGACCCCAACATATCTGTTGGTCCCAGTTCACCAGTGCCCACAATACCGCAACATAGTATGCATATATACAATATGAGATTCCATCTATTCAGGAGTTTATCAAAGTGCAAATGAAGTAACTTATTTAATGTTTTTCTGTGAAATTTTATTTTAATTGATAATTAAGGCGCACTGTTGGGATTCATGCACATATAGTACTAATCAAAGTTATTCTGAATCAATTCCTGAAAGGCACTATTTTGTTAGACGTAACAAAATAAATACAAAAGCTGGTTAATTTTTCGATTACTACCATTTACAGTGCTCCAGTTGTTCTGAGATATATTTTACAGTTTATTCTATGCGACGAATTACACGTAAGCGTGTTGTTAATGTTGAGCTCAGTAGTATTTTTTGTTGGTTTTCTTTAAGTTAAATTATTTTCTTATTACCAAAAACTATAGATGTGAAATTTGAAGTATACAAATAATGTGCTATATGCTCTACAAATCATTAAACTCTTGTACAGAAACCATTAAGGCTTGACATAAGAAATTTAGAAGCTTCTCACTCAAGTTTTATGTGCATAGAATTACAACACTATATTTATTGTGCTTTCATTATCAAATTTTTAATTATTATTGTTTTCCAACAAAAGCATAACCAAAGGCTCCCTACAGAAGAAACTTCATTGTAACACATCGGTCTATAGCAATACACAACAAAATTAAACTTTCTCTTTGGCACACGAGGGATTGTATCTAATCCTAATAAAATTTCAACGCTGAATTAAAATATGTAATTAGTTTTACTCCATTAGTCATGACTTTTTGTTATTGCCAACTTAATTGTGAAAGAAATGTGTACATTTACATACATACATACATACATTATTCCCCTTGCCTAAAATTTGAGAGTTGTTGATTTCCTTCTGTGCTTGGCATCTGGAACATTCCTCTTCAGCGTCCAACAATAATCAGAAAGCATTCTTTCACTCCTCGGTCCTGGTACCTCTTTTCCAAGACAGAATTTTCCTGATGGAAACGCTCCCCGTGTTCGTCACTTCGGCACTAAGACTGTCAGGAAAGCTATTCAGGTGGGAGTCCAAGAAATGTATCTTGAGGGACATATTACACCCCATATCTTGGTAAGAATGTAACAGTTCACTCACAATTTTACCGTAGTTCTTGGTTTTACAAATTCCTAAAAAAATTTTCACAACACTTTTAAATTACTTCCACGCTCATATTTCAATTTGGTTTTGCAGATCTTCGAATATTCCATCTCAAATCAAAGCTCTTATTTCTTTTAAGTAGCAACATATGGTCCAACAATAATTGTCGTACTGAATTTTTTCTAAGAGAATTTTCAAATTTTCATATGCTTTCTTCAGGTTAGTTGCATACGCTAATGGCGCAGAAGGGTAATTTTTTCCGTTGTGCAAACGCACAGCCTACAAACTAGTTTGCGAAGTGTTTATGAACAGTCTCCACTCTGTTGTTTTATGTTCATGATCAAGTACATCCATCATAGCACAAATATTGTCGCAATACACTAAATCATTTTCTTCAGAATAGAAATTTTGAAAGTCTTCTTGGCGGTTACGAAAGAAGCACACTTTAATGTCTCTTTGAATGAGTTTCCATTATTTCAGTCTATAACCCAAAATTTCGGCCTATGTTTTGGACAATTTCAAATCCCGAACAAGGTCGTTTAATTCGCCTTGAGTTAACAGATGAGGTTCACAGTTAGATGTACTTGCCTCAAAAATGGAATCATCTCGCTCCTCATTTGGAACTTCGGTAGCTGCCTCATGTTCCGATTCATCAACTAGCGTTAGATGTGTAGGAGGATGTAGTATATGTAAGTCTTCACTGTGAGGTACTGGCCTCATAGCAGATGGCAAATTTGAGTATTTTACTGTGTGATTGGTTTTACTGCTTACTACTTTTATCTGCGTAATACAAAAATAACAGTCCGATGAATGATTATGTGGTTGCCGCTAAACCATGTGTATAACAAAGTTCGTGTGCCTAGAACCTTTAGCCCAACCTGCCAGACGTTTCACACAGGTGGAAGAGCAGATATGAGGGGCCCATTTCTTATCTTGACCCCCACTTAACAGCCAAAGTATAATTCATAAAATTTTGTTAACTACTGGGATCAACATTCGTCGTTGATCTTTAAATGTCAGATTCTCACATACATACCAAAAGTTATCTGGATGATTTACACACTTCCTTGGCATATTTACTCACTAACACAAAACACTTACACAGTAGACAAAACAAACAGAATCTTCACTGAGTGCATACACAGTATATGTCCGTGCAATACTAGCGTTTTTATGAAGCGTCACACTGTATGACTCAGCAGAATGTTCAGCTAAATGTCTCAAAGTTTGTCTGATTCACATCCTGTTTCTGAGCACATAAAGCTAGTGCTTTTATAGTGGTAAATAGTTTGTGACCACCCTATCTTCAAAATCGTTTAAAATATTGGTTCAAATGTAATAATATCACTGAAAAGGATACCTAAATTTTGAAAAAAGCAATAATAAAAAATGTTATTTTCGAAAACCTATTGGTGATGGGAATTTTTTTATAGCATATTCGAATTCAGCGTGCAACGTTACGTTAGAAGCGCAATAAATCTTACATTTGCCAAAATCGTGTTGTGTTGTGTTATCAAAGGAAATACGCAGTACTTTAAATCCGAAAATAAAAAAAATATAATCGTGAATTATTCATTATCATTGTCAATTTGACAGTAGATTCGAATGGGGTAAGATAAATAATAAATATAGTAACTAATGGAAATATTAATTGGAAAAATAATGATAGTGTATAAAATGCATTGCCCTAAATATGATAGAAGTATGCTGTAAATATAAAGGAGTGAAGACGGAAGAAGTCTGTTGCAAACTGAAGTGACATACAGAAAAGAGAACATGAATACAGCAAAACTCGTTGAAGGAACATAGAAAAGCAAGTGTTTATATACTGTTAAAGTTTACGAAAACCAACATAATACAAATTAAAGAATTTAAACTTCAGTAAAATTTGTTAAAAAAATTTAATGCTGATCTAGGAAAGATTGTTACGAAGCGACGCTTAGAACTTACACAAGTTTGTTTTGAAGAGTCATCGAAGAAGAAATTGAAAATGAAAATTTTATATGAATAGTATTTTAGAGTTATAGGGAGCTGGTTGCAAAAAACACATGTTCTTTTGACAGAAGTTGGGAGATCTGAAAGCCGAATTTGAATGTGAAATTATAACAACAAAGGTAAGACATTATAAACAAAATGTCATGCAACTAAGATATTACAGACAGAAACAGAAACAAAGGATGTCGAAGACAAGATTTTGACGAAACCGTACAGCACATTTTATCAAAATGTTCTGTACAGACAATAGAACTATACATTAGGAGACATGGTAGAGTGTGCGTTAACTAGTTTTATCAGGTGCAAGAAAAATGAGGTAAAATTATACTAAGAAACCTACTATGACCATGTACATTATATTAATAACAGATGGGAAAATCAAGAGTTTTAAGGCTGAAATTTTAGGGCTAACGGTAGACCAAAATAAATTCGCAAGACTCTGGAATTCTGAAGCTCGGTTTGTTGTGGCTGAAACAAATGAATTCCCGATCCCTCAACAAACGGACATACTTGATTATTTCTCAAAACATCGAATATATAACTGCATTATCATAAGCCAAAATCATTATGTAACCGACTGAAAACTTAGCAGACCGATAACGGTTTAATGAAAGCACAGATATAAAATTGGAGGTGTAGACTTGTTTTAATTTTTAGAGTTCAGACAGCTATACCGAAGTGAATGATATCACCCTACCGGACAGTCGGGTTATGTCTGCCCAAGGGCACTTTACAAAGACAATGAATTGTTTCCAGGAAATGTCAGTATAAATCTTAAGTGATTTCCTATGAATGTCGTTGTAAGAGACAATTATTGGAATTTTACTATGAATTATCTTAGCTACAAGGATTTCAATGCTAATGTTGTTGGGCATGTAGGAGGTTTGGAGTATGATTTGCTAAACATTGTTTGTGAACAGATAAATTTGAGGTACGTTTATGTCTTACAAAAAAAAGATTTTGAAATGGAGAAAGATATCTAATAATTTAATTATTTATGTGTATGCTTAAAAAGGAAATTTATATAGCCTTTCTTTCTGTGGGAACAAATAGTTTGACAAACTTATTTTCGACTCCATCAAACCCACCACATTATGAAGGACCGTTGGTATGTACCGTGTTCTGTCAAATATCAAAGTTGGAGAAACCTTTTTAGAATACTCTCTGTGGCAGTGTGGTTAGATCTGATCATATCAATTGTGACTGCGGGCATTTCGACTACACTTGTTGGGCGATATAGCTGCATGCCGGAGTGGCAAGTGTACAATACACTGACAAGTTCGTTCTCCAACCTCTGGGCTGTCATTCTAGGGGTGTCAGTTTCAAAGATGCCACGCAATCCGTCACTACGTTCGTTGTTTCACGCCTGGGTGTGTTTTCTCTGTCTTTCGGCATAGTTTGCCAGGCATTTCTTGCAAAGTTTTTTTTAATACGGCTTCAAAATGCAAATTAAAAACATGGAAGAACTGTTCGCACCAGGTATTAACCTTGCTAACCACCAGGATACATTTCCATTTTCGAGAATGTTGACGAAACGGAAGCATCAAAAGAACAAAGACATCGTGTGAATTGTCCATTGTGTGATATTTGTGCAAATTGGGAAAATTATTAGAAGAATGTCACCATTTTTGTGCCTGATATAATTGTTGAAAAAGTTAAGCTATTGGAGCTCATTTTTTCGAAAACTATGAAACCTTGGTGTGCGGGCTAGAAGACCAGGTAATTTTTAACACCGACCTAACAAAGGTATTGTTACATGGAGTACCAATTACGAGGCGAGTTACTGAAATTATTGATCGTGTGGTTGAAGCAGTTCTGTACAACTACTTGGAATTCAAAGAAAAAATAAAATATTATGCCGTGTTTCTTATATACATATCATTATTATTGTGTAATTTTATGTAGTATTGCGGCTTAAAATGGCAACAGGAGCTTTCAAATGTTCTGTATTCCTTATGGCACAATAATTTGGTCTTTTGTTACAGAATTATATTTTAATTTATTTGTCCTTTATATAAAAGAGGGACATTCACAATATCAAAGTAACACTACTCTCTCAGAAATAGAATTAATAAGATTTGTTACATTCTCAAAACAACACACAAATCCGAAACCAACGCACTCACAAATGCCTTTATTAGTTGATACGACATCAAGGCTTTGGAAATTACAGGGACAAAAAGAATGCCCCTCATCAAGTATTAGTCTAAAAGAAATTTCCAGATACTTTTGGCACCAGAGAGAACAGTTTTCGCCGTAATTGCGCGTTGTTTTCTCATAATATTGGACGATATATTATTGCATTATTGCATACGCAGTGACATTTGGAAAGGTTTTTTTTTAATTGATCCTTGAGTGTGTTCGTTTAACCCCCAATTATGACGTCAGTATTAGATCAAACATTTTCATTGCCGTAGGTCATATGATCTGACTTCTGGATCTAGATATATTCTAGCTGGGAACGAGGGTTTGCAAATCAGAACTTTCTCATCAGCACGACATCTTATTACGTCTGTTACAATTTACACGGCTATATTTTTCGTCCACTAATTGGTCTTCATTAGGCAATTAACCCTTATCCTGCTAATGTGAAGAATAGTGTGAGCTCCTAATAATGCCAACAAATGTTAGATTGGATTTAACTCGGCATTTAAAGTGTTAATACCTAAACCCTGAGCTACGTCACATTCCACAAAACTGTAATTAATCCCAAAAATCTGTAATTAAATAACAGTCTCCAAAATGAGTACCTATACATCAGAACATAACAAATCTGCTGGCCGCACATCAATAGTGGCCATATGTTTTAAAACATGCATCATATGTGGACGCCTGTTCTTCAGTTACGCCAATTTTCTAATAAGTAGAAATAATAGTAATTAGGTAAATGTTACTTTCAGAAATAATTTTTGTAATTGCAAAGCACATAACGATGTATATTACAAGTAGGAACACATAATTAAAGAGTTTAGAAAAAGAAAATATAGTTAATTATTTTACGGAATAATCCGTAATTTTTAAAATAACTATGTAGTAATATGTAAAATAATATTAAAAAAAAAATATTTTTTTCATCCTGTAGTTCTGCAGCCAGTTTCAACTATACGCCACATCATTTTAGATTTCCTGCATCAAACATTTAACCTTTTGGCACCGGGGTTTTACATTTAAATTTTAGCACACCCTGTACGTAAAATGTGAATAGTACATGAACCAAAAAAGGTGGCATTATGAAATAAACGGCATTTTGAAGAGAAGAACGGAGAGTGTGCAGCATGTTTAAAATACTCAGTACTTATATTTGTTGAAAAAAATATATAAAATGCAAAATCTGGAGGGTAGAAGTATGCCCGTCCTATAAATAGGACGCACGGTTCTTAAAGGTTAAACACACAAATTTACACCCATACATTTAGATAAGTAATTTTGAAGCACAATTAGAGGCATACAATTAGGTACACACACAGTTTGACTGACACAAATAGTAGGACTACTTTAAAGAGCAATCTTTTCATTACAAAGATTGTTACCCACACACACAATATAATAAACCAAAGACAGACATTATATGAGTAACATTATAGTGAGGCGTGGATGAAAAACCATTGCTACAGTGGAGAATATATAATTATTACATATTCTGTGTTGGTGATTGCAGCCATACTTTGAACAGAATGCAATGTGCATGGGCTATACCTTTATCTGAGGTCTGTCTCATCATAAGATTTTATTGTACTTTATCTCATAAACATCATAATATTCTGAAAATAATTTATTGAATATGCTTATAAGTTTTGAATTATTCTATTGATATAATTGAATCTTTTGTCGTTCTAAGGAAAACCGAACAAAATATGATCAAAACTGTATAATTGTCTTCATGTAAAGTACCGGTATTTTTGTCATACGTTAAGGGACATTTAATATTTTCGCCGGATTTTCTAGGAATACCGCTATGTCATATTTCAAGCATATCCGTCAGGAGGGTGTCTATATATTTATATAGACCTAATGACCAAATGAACGGAAAAAACTGAATTTAAAATAGAAGAATACAGAAAATGCCACATGCATTATACTATTTAATGTGTAATTTTATCTAACTTGCGGCATATAAGCGGCAACAGAACGAAATGAAAGGATTTCCTTCCTTTCCTTCTTTTTCGCAAATTATATAGTAAAAGTATTTGCTTTTATTATAGAATTAAATTTTTAATTCATTTTTCTTTACATATAAACGCGACATTCACAATATCAATGTTGTGCTGCTGTCTCAGAAATAAAATTATTAGGAATTTCCAAATTTTTTCCTATTTTTTTTATCCAAACTACGGAACATTTGATAACTGCCTTCCTCTGGACTGTTAGATAACCAGTAGTGTTAATTTCGTACAACATTTTGGATCAACCAGTCGGTCCATACTTAAAATATGAATTTCAACGTCCTTGACCATATTGAAAGGTATAGTAACTATGTTTTATAACCTTGAGGGTGGGACCGAAATAAAGTCCAAAAACATCGGTACATAATTGCCACTACGCTCTACGTAACAATAAAGACTCCAAAAAGTATTAAATTATTTTGAAAAATCAATTAAATTTTAATATAAGAAAACTGAACCCTTCCACTGAAGGTTAAGTGCATGGATTTATAACATTATTTATTGTGTTTTAATTATCAAACATTAATTATTATTGATTTCTATCAATAACACACACAACCGTTCCCGGTACGTTTCCTTATCACAAACGTGCCAAAACAAATTGCGTAAATATTGTACAGTACACCAGATCGCCCACTTTCTAAAGACCATCATTTAGACATAGTATGGGTAAATTAATGGTTTGTAAATCAGAAGTTTTGAACAAGGCATCATATACGAACGTGATCCAAACAATATTTCGTAGGACAGTATGAATGAAAGCAATAAGCCTAAACTATTACTGAATACTGAAAAATGATGTCTGAGAAGTCAGGAATTTAAGAAAAATTTATCGTTTCATTTTACACTAAAAACGATAAAATTTTGTTTTTAATGTTCATGGGTCAGTGAAATGTAATAATATTCTTATATATATATATACTCAACAAGTTGAACATGTTACAGAGTTTATTTTACGAGGGAACTGGTCTACATGTTTCGGGCATCACCAGCATCCATCTTCAGGAGCACAAAACAACTGTAACTACAACGTCTAGTAAACGTTACACCGTAATGTTGTCTGCTGCTGTTGTGGATGAGTTGGAACTGAATCATTTCCAACTCTTCCACGATATAAGCAGACTGCAATACGGCATAAGGTTTACCAGATGCTGTACTTACAGTTGTTTTGTACCCATGAAATGGGTGCTGGTGATGGACGAAACATGTAGAGCAGATATCAGATAAAATAAAATCTGTAACAAGTGCATCATGTTATATATATATATATATATATATATATATATACACAGTATATAAGGACAAAATATTGTTTGTGAAATGGAACTAATACTGCTCCAGTTGTCAAAACGCGCTAACTTCAAATCTGACGGTAAAATGAAAAAGCATTACGTGACTTCCAGAATTTAGGAAAACGCCATATTTGCGTACTAAAATTTATACTTGCAATAATATCAGAAATTTGACCTTGTAAAATATATTTTGTCTGGGGCTGGTTGAAATGCAGGGAATAGGAAAAAGATGGATGACGTGTAGACAGAGAAAGAAACGTGGCTGATCTATACAATTCAGCCACTCACCAGACAGAGTTTTTTGATGTCATTTCATCAGTGCAACTGCTTGCAGCAAAAGAGTCGAACTTCTTTTTCACTTTAAAACCTTTATGAAAATATGATAACTTACTTGCCGTATATTATTCAATGTAAACCCCATAAATTGAGACCATTCGTCGGTCCCTGGCAACAAATTCGCAAACTGTTGCATCCGTTAGGAAGCCTGAACACTATAAACACAGTAGGTGTTAACAAATCTGTCTTTATTCGGTCTGTCTATTAATTGTTAATTTGTAGGTCACGAATATGGAACAGTGACAGTTCAATATTCATCCGTCGAAGTTACATGGCAACAAGCTTCCAAACATATAAAAACGTCAATAATTGGTTCAACTGTGAGCATGTATCGGTCGCAGTGTTTAGTTGTAAGTGGTGTGAGAGAAGGAAAAGACAAGTTTCGTAGTTCCTGATACAAGCCTAGTGGTATGTGGCATTGTTTCTACTGGTAAAAGGCGACTTTCCACAACAGAATATTGCATACAACTACAGGATCCAGCAGTGGAAGAATAATGGCACTTTGTTTGAAAACATTGGTAAACTTTGTTTCCTTTATCAAATACTGCCTACTTATTTCATATCCCATAAGGATTTTCCAAGTCCCAACATTAAAATTTCAATAAACCCTATCAAGTGAGGAAATATTATGTTTTGGAGTTTTGGTTAATACCGTTCTTTCAGTTGCTTTAACTTTTAAGTTCATTCTTTAATGCAAGGTGTAACTTTTTTACTTTGTGTCGGAAACCCCATTTTGTTTTGTGTCAATCTGCAGGTATATTCCTTTAAAATTTAGTCCATTGCTAATCTCCGTATTTCAATATTACACATATCAAGAGAGGTGTATTTGCTTGACTCCATGTTATGTTAATACATATTTCTATCAACTACCTATATATAACCGTCATAACTAATAATATCGTCTTGTGCATATTCCTGAAAATATCGTACTACTTAAAACGTATTTAGCACGTTTAAAACGCTTCTTCAAGAAATATCGATATGTTCAAAAGATAATTTTATTAGATAATAAGTTCGGATATTTCTATATTTGTCACCAGATTTCCGGACCATAAGAATAAACCACTTGCGAAACAAAATCCGAATAATTTTAGGAAACCTAAACTAAAAGATTGAAGTAAATGGTAGGTGTTTTTGTGGTTAAGGTCAATGGCTAAATAGCACGTTTGGTTAAAAAGAAATTTGGAAGGATTCTGGTAAGTTCTACACTGTAATATATTGTAGTGGATATTCTGCTGGACTGCGTTACAACCTTGGTTGATAGAGTGTTGGTGGTCTCTAAACAAAAGTTAGTTAAGTTAAATTATTTTTTTATAATTTAATGTAAATAAAAATATGTGTAGTTCACATAATTAATTGTGAATCTTGTCACAATTTTCTTCCCATAACAAAAATAATTTGCTAAAATATGGAGAAAATAAGGAAGAAGAGCACAATAAAATGATATACGCCAGTTCGTAGCATTTCGTTTGAAACAATTTGAGGGAAATATATTAATGTAACAGGTAGTTCGACATTTTGAATAGGATAATATAAAATATAAATTTTCAGAATTGCTGTATATTAACTGAAAGCAATTGTTTATATCTGGGGTTATGTAAAGAATGCAATAGATTTTAGAAATCCTTTAAATGGGAGAGGTATACTGGGCAGTTGGAAAACTGAGAGTTTTAGAACAAAATCCTTCGCAATGGAACGAATTGATTGATTCCCTTCATTCATATATTTGGACCGCAGAATTTAATTTTATAACCGCTTTTTATAAAAAAAATGCATTTCCGTGGTCACTATCAGTTAGTAGATAATGCCAGTCATAGGAAGAAAATGAGAACGTGTGTCAGTCCGTGCTAAATCGTGACTCAATAACAAGTTACCTTCAAATAAACTCAGATGAGACGTGTTCCGAAATATGGCACAACACACTTATAATTACACAATGTAACAAATGCATAGTATATTATTAAAAGGAAAATTTGTCAATTTTGCAATATTTTTTATCCCATCAAAATGCTCTCCCGTCCCTTTTCGTTTTCGCCATTTGGAAAAAAATATTTTGACACCTTTCTCAAAAATAAAAACACTTTTTAGGTTAAAATTTACTATTTTCAAGGAAAACTGTGTTACAAAGGACGTACTTAAATCCATTCACATTAAATGTTAGTGGCCTTCACGCAATACGCAACACGATGCGGTATAAATGCACAATTGGCGATGTGGCTGTTCAGCGGTACGCTGTTGTCCACTGAGATATTGACAGCTAAGTAGGAAATTTAATGCTACCTTCTTATACTCTTATTCGGGACTTTTGGCCACATTCATAACAAGGAAGGAACATGTATCAGCCATTCGTAAATAAAATAATATTTGGAGATAATTTTCTCGCGAGTTGCGATGTATATTTTATAAAAATTGTATATGCATTCCGGAGACTCTTCCTGCTTCGGATATGAGGGTAGACACCTATCAAAGTCTACAAAACCATAAGGCCTCTCATCGCAAGAAACCTCTGGCTTCACACACACAAAAGTGTCCAAACCTCAAGGATCAATAAAGATAAAGTCAACAGTATATTAGTATTACAACAACAAAATAACTGTCATTTTAAATGACAAACTTCAGAGCTAGTCTCACTAATCCTAAGGTACTCCTAACTCAGTCACGTCATTAGCAGCTTCTACTTGAGCAGACGAATACTGCCGTCTCCATCTGTCAGTAAAAACCCACTGATCCATACGTACACAAATTCTCACAATGTCCTGAATTGTAGAATCGTACTAGAAAGACTAGTGCTACGTGAGTCTGAAATTTGAGGCTTAGTGGAATTATATTGATATATATGAAACTTGGAGCAATGAGTTTTCAGATGGAAACTCTCAGCAGAAAGGTGAATTAATGTCTGATGACGTCAGCAGGACCATTAATATTAGAGCCGAGTGCATTTTAAAGTTGAGATGGCTGTTGAAAAGATAAAAATGTATAAGTCACTTGGTCTTTATTAAATTCCAGTATAAATGTTTAAAACTTGGGGAAGAAAATTTCGCTCTGCAGCCTAAAATGTTATTAATTGTATTTGGTATAAGGAAGTATTTTTCTTGGACAATAAAAGATATTACACTAAGTAAAACACATGTTTTTTCAGACTACAAAACATTATCAAATATACTGCTGTGAAGTTTAAATTCATATGCATTTTTGGGGAGCATTTATATGGATTTCGAAGTAACGCGTTATCTACTGATTATATGATCTGCATTTGTTAAATATCTAAACAAATTTTTTTCAGGTGGTTTATCCTCGTTGTGTGTGTCAAATAATACAGTATGTGTTTATAGTCTCCACAACCTTATATACTAATATTATTAGTAGTACATTTATTCGTACTATATATTAACTACATGTTTCGGCCCTCGCGTGTGGCCATCTTCAGGTTACAGTACAAATTTCTTTGAGGCGATTTCTATTTCTAGTATGATGGGGGAACGAGATCTCACTTTACAATTTGTGGGTGGTATGGTCTGTTGTCTGGTGTCCCGGGTGATCTTCTTGGTCTTGGTATGCTGTTGTTGTATTATGTAGCATTCTTCCCCTAGGAGGTAGCCTGCGAGAGTGTAATTTAAGTAACTTGTATTATTAGGCTTCTTTGTTATTACATGCCGGTGATATTTATGTACTTGTATTGCTTCATTTATTACTCACTGTTTCCGGTCCGGTGGTGGTGAG
>Ga0268261_10000217_pt1 | contig 35490 bp, 29 predicted proteins | sample TergutNc150P1_FD_190353 | JGI IMG/M metagenome (GOLD analysis project Ga0268261, IMG submission 190353) | Nasutitermes corniger P1 segment gut microbial community from laboratory colony in Florida, USA - Nc150 P1 (SPAdes) (version 2) | ecosystem: Host-associated > Arthropoda: Insects >... | reverse complement strand
CATGGCTCGCGACAAACCAACCGATCCCCAACCTAGGGTAAAGGTCAAGATAGACGGAGCCTAACCTCCGACTTCACCCCTACATCATTACCTCCACCGCCACCCCTACGCCAATACTACCCATATACAGCCCGTTACTACTTCGGTACGATATTCGGGATGTTGGTCGCGAATGAACGTGTGTCGCTTGACGAATCTGATATAAGGGCAGTAAGGGAAGTAGCGGGCGTGTTCTATCCAAGGTATGTCATTTTCCACCCAACCAAATAGTGCACCGTTGCAGTGAAAGCAAATGCACGCATCGCTCCAACCTGGTATGGGAGAGAGATTAAACAATTTAACTCGAGAAATTATTTCGATAACATAAAAGTTCCCCTAAAATGTGTAGGGAAGGCCATCTGTTGAGGAAAGATAGGAGGTACATGTACGCCATTTGTTAATGGAGATAAGAAACTATAGCATAGAGTTCCGTGATGGAGTGGGTGTATTGCGGATGAGGCAGCCGGAGGTTTAAAAGTTTGAAATTTAAATATGAGCGGGATGTTTTAAATGCGGGATCGCGGATGAATGAGAGTTGGCGGAAAATTTGAAAGTTTGAAATTTAAATATGAGCGTGATATTTGAAATGTAGGATCACGGATGAATGAAGGAGGTGGCGGCGGGAGATTCGAAAGTTTGAAATTTGAATATGAGCGCGATATTTGAAATGTAGGATCACGGATGAATAAAAGAGTTTGCGGTATATTTGAAAGTCTGAAAGTTTATGATATCTGAAATGTAGGATTTAAAAAATATTAGACCTACCGTCGTATAAAAAGCCAGCGTCCGCTATGGATTCCGCAGAAGGCTTTCCTTCGCCAGCCCAACCTCTGTCGTAGAATGTGCGTGTACGTCTAGCTAACGTTACATATTCGGGATGTCTAGGAGCTCGCCAACGCCGGGTAGCTTGTTGCTGGGCCAGCGCCAATGAGAGTCCGTCGTAGTAGAGTCGTCCCCTCTCGGGAGGGCGAGGGGGCGAATCCGGCGGTATGTTCGCGGACGGTCCCGGGTTCGCGGTCGGACTGTAGCTGCCGCGGTCCGACACCTGCGGAGGAGGCGAAGTCTCGAGCGAGATACCCGAAACCTCAGACGATGACGAGATGGCGCCGTCGTTGACGTTCATGTCGGTGCACACATGAGCCATGACGTCTGTACACACGCTTACCATCCCTTCTTATAGGGGGATTAGAGTAGAAATTAGAGACCTCTAGAATAGGAAAATGAAATCACGACTACACGTGGGTGTTCAATTTTTAGTAGGTGTATTTTATTGCATCAGAAGAAAAAAGTACAGACCATGTTTAGACATGTACAACACGTATTCAGAATACAGACTTAAGTTCTTCGACAAGTTGATAATAATTAATAGATTTGTTAGCATTAGAGTGTGGCTCCACATATGTAGTAGAGCTGTGAGCGGTATCTAAATAGGCAATTACATCAGTCATGGCAGCGATGTAGAAGTCATTTGCTTCTGAATGATATACATTATGTAGGCTAGATTTCGCAACTCATCGTACGTGAATGTCATGTACTGTTTACCGAGATACATTCTGGCAACCCTGTAACTGCCGGTCGTGTTCATTCCAAATTCTCCGTTCTTCTTCATATAATACTCGTTTGTTGACAGAGCGTCACACAGGGCCGCGATATTTTCGGACATATTTGGAAGCTGTTGAACGGTGAGGAGCAGAGGCAACTTTTTGGCGCCTCCGAATTATGCGAGCGGGTGATAATCACGGGCAGGATAGTAGCCCACTGACACATTTGGAATTGTCCTCCGCTACGAAGAAGACGCGGTGTAGGAGGGCTCTGTTGGGATCGCCGAGCGTCGTGGCAACGGCATCCAGACACGTGTCGAGTTCGGGCGCTCGGACGCGCTTCGGGTCGGGCCCGCCTTCTTCTTCCTCAATTAGGGGGAGCGACAGAACCTGTCGGGGTAGACGTAGACGATTTCCTGCTGACATGGCGATGCGGACTGATACGCGGATAGATGTTTAGCGCCGTTTTATACAGCTGCAGGGAGAGAAAACAGTCGTCATTACAGACGTGATACGCCGGCATTAAACGAGGCGGTATGGCGTGTAACGTCGGGTGGACAGTCGATATAGTTGCAGGATTGAAGGTAATGCATGACCCATTTGAATAGTGTATGTTCGTTTCGAGTTGCGCAACGGTAGTTTAGATAATTCTTGTGGCACGGCATACTGCAACTGAATTGCGCCTTGAGACCGTGGGGCGGAGGACAGTTAAAATCCTCCAGATTTCGAACGGGTTGCCCCAGCTAGTTTGAGAGAAATTTGTTCTTTCTGGTGTCATACGCGTACAGATACGCGTATCCTGAGACGGCCTCGCGTATGGTGTCGATAAGCTTGGCATATTCGAGCTGTCCGTCGCACCACGAGAGTCCATTCTCGTCAGAGCCGTGAGCCGACATAGGGTATGGGGATTTAAAATGATGTCTCTATGACATTTTCGGCAGCGACGGAGACTTCTTTGACAACCTCCTTGTTTTGCTCGCCGTGGAGGACCTCAAAAGCTATCACACACTCCATCTTTGAGAGCTGTCATACAGAATGAAACAATTAAGGTTAATGACTCCGATTATATAGGCTGGTACAACATTACCCTCCTCCTTCGGCGCGACGTTTGTCGCACCGTGTAGGACCAAATTACGAGCGGAATAGCCGGTGGATGTGTCGTTCCGCGTTGTCGGCAGCAAACGGCCCCACAAATTGCTGCGGGTTGTATCCCCTTTCCATGTATAGAGCGAAGAGGCAGCAATATTCGCCGCAGACTGTAGTGGTAGGTCCTTGGAGTTTGCGTTCTGTTGTATTGCCAGAATGTACATTTGCGTCGTATGAAATCTAGGATCGAGGGAATATGTGGATGGCAACCGTAGGAATCGAAAAAGTAACAGCTTGAGGACCGGGGTTTTGGAAATGAATCGCCTGCCAGTGTGAGCCTCTCTGCGTGTGAGGGTCTGTGTTAAATATAACCGCGGCAGTCTGAACGATCGAGCGCGGTAGGAGATCCGAAGCATAGTCCTGAGAAAAGAATTAACATCCTGTAGAGCGTGCTGAATCTGGACGGTGTCCATCACGAGAAGTCTGTCGATACGTTGCGAGCTAGATCTATGCGTATCGAATTGTCATACTCTAGATACAATAGACAAATTTCAGATCAATCCTGATATCGCCGCTTGTAGGGGGTGACGCATGCCCTTCCGATGCAGCCAGATCTGGCGTAAGATCGTACAATATCATGAAGAAACCGTTTATATACATATCGTGAGTTATCTGGAGTCCCGAGTTCGAGTGGTGAATGCTGGAGCCTTCGAACAGTGTCGCGTACCCTCTGACGGACATTTTCTCGTGACCCATATCCAGAGACAGGCTCTCGCTAGGAATCTGTCTACCGTTCACATACATGGTGAAGTTGGTCAGATCGTAATGGCGGAGATTATACGGATTCGAATCTCTCGAACCGAGAATGTCCTTGTTCTTTACCATAAATATCAGACGTTTCGGGAGCACACCCAACGCCGCATTATTGATAGATAATGTTTGAGGGCCGCCGGCAAACATGAAAGTCTTGAGTTAGACTCTCGTCAAGTTATATCTGGCAAAGAATCCTTTGCTTAGAGCCTCGTTATGGGCGATGGAGATTTTCGGCAGGGTCGGATGCGACGCACGATCAGCTCCGCGTCGGAGAAATTTATAAGTTGCTCTCGCTTTTGTTTCGTATCGGTATTTGCGCTCATAAGGTAAAAATCATCCTTGCTCTTGGTCAATTTTATCTGCACGCGGACACCCGAAAGCAGAAATTGCGGGACGTTGCAGATGTCTGTGTGTAAACGACCGTATAACTCTGTTACTTTCCTCTGTTTGTGCCGCTCCCATCTCTTGACAAAGCCTTTGTTTTTGTTAGCGTCGGATGTCGGATCACCCGGTAAGACGTCCCCTCCTTCGTCCAGATACCAGTACGCATTTGTAAGATGCGAATTGGCCTCGTCTGATTCGTAAGTTAGCAGGGTCTCTAGATAAGAGCGATAGGGGTACAATTCTGAGGCCGGCGTGATGTTTACTCCGTTGAATGAGACGCTACATTGACTGAACTGAGAATGGAGGAAATTGTTGGTTCCCGCCGTATAATCTGTAGCGTTGAGATCATTCCCGTCCGAGCCGATTAATTTGCCTTTAAAGTAGAGTTTAATGTCCGGAGCGATGTATGTCTCATTATCGGCAGGAATAAAAAATTCGAGATCGTTGTGATCTACCGTCGCGATCGGCTTATAGTGGACGGCATTCGTCTCTAGGATCGCCGTCTGCACCGGCTTGTGAGCGAAAATATCGAACTCGGTAGTTACAAACTCGATGTCTCCAGACACGATCGGGTAGCGACTGATGCGAATCACGAGAATATGTCTCTTTTTGTAGTCTTGGAGGCCTTGCGTTAGGAAGGAGAAGATTTTCGTTTCGTGATTCTAGCTCTCTAGGTCTTCTACTTACGTGGTTTGCGATAAGATACGCTCTTTCTCTTGCGTACACCGCCACCGCCACCGCGTAATCTGTTAATAATATTTTGCGTCGATTCCGACACGTGTTTCGATACGATGTCTCGAATCCTTGTCCGTGCGTTATAGTCGTCTATATCGGTCATGAACTTTCCACCGGTGCGTAACGCCTCGCGTCCGAGGTACTTGGCATTGCTCCAGAGTACAGGTCAAACGGTCCTCCATAGTCCGCGGAGGAAACTGCTGATACGGTGTCCGCGCTGAACGAATGGTGGGACGGAATAAATCGGCTCGATGACCGAGTCACCGCGTTCCCGTCCTCCGCCACTTCCTTGACGCACTTAATACTGTCCTAACGGCGCCATAGTTGGAAATTTAGGTGGGGGTTATCAATGTCATATTTGTATGTCAATGTGTGACGAATCGCCGAAAATGAAGCACCTCCTTAAAGGGGGTCTGGCTATCTCTAAAGGGGATCCGCTCCCCGACAGATTTAGTATTTCGATACGTATGTCTCGAAACGTTCTCTTTTCCACGGGCACATAATACAGTTTCGCGAATAGATACTCGCTATCATGATCGATTGGCACGATTCTGAACGTTCTCAGATATCTGACCATAGCGGCGCCAATAAACTGTGGCGCTATCAGATCGCAATACACCAGAGTGTTAGCAATAACCGCCATATTGACCATCTGCTGGGTCGCAGATTAGGAGAGTTCGCATAATCCCAACTCTCATATTTCAGACGGGTCGAGGTTTACGGGCTGCGCCAATTGTATCGTGAATGCGGCGATCTTATTGTCGGGGTATATTTCTTGAGAGGCCTTACTAAGCAACGAGATATAGAAATGATCACGATTCATTTTTTACACAGACTGGATATCGCCGGCGCTATATCCTTTCCGTCGAACCAGGTACTCTAGAATGCCGCGTCTGACCCTCTTGTCCAGTATTTTATCTATCTTATAAGTGGTCTGTTTCGTGATGCGAACGGGAACCAATTCTTCGGTATTAAACTGGCCTTCGATCTCTTGGCCGCGCAAGTCCTCGAGTTCGAACACGGGGCGAGGGGTTCTGTGCACGACCTTACGTACTTTGAATATTTCTGTGGTGTAATTTTGTTCTACGCCTTTCGTTAATTTCACCTTTTCCTTGCTGATGCGTACATGCTGGCCCACCCGAAAATTTAGCTTGCTTAAACGTCGCGTTCGGTCCGCCTTCTCCCTCGTCTTATTCCAGATCGTTAACACGTCGGTGTCACGCACGCTGCGGGGTGCCATACCCGTGGTCGAATGAACGGTAGCCTTGTACCCTTAACAAATTCGGGCAGTAAATCTCTATATCTATACGTGTTCTTACAGGTGAAATATCTGTATAGTTTATCGCGCAGCGTTCTGTTGACGCGCTCCACGATCGCACATTTGAGGTCGGGATTTCTACAGACTTAAACCTAGATCTCCTCGCGTTTTAGCAACGTTTGAAATTGCGTATTCAGAAACTCCTTCCCCTTATCTGTACGCACCCACATGGGCCGTCTGCGTATAGGGTTCGTATATTTCGGGTCCTGTAATATAGGTTCCAAAGCTGATGCAACCTCTTCCTGTCTTTTTGCGTAAGGGTATGCTATGCAGATACTTTGAAAACACGTCAATTACCTGTAGTAAATACCTATGATTGTTATTATATTTCTTCAAGGATGACAGATCCAAAATATCGATTTCCCAAACGTCGTCGATATTAGTGACAGTGTACGGGTTTCTGGGGAAGCGTTTTCTGACGGGTCGATGCATTGTAAACGCATCTTGCGTCTCTAGCCAAGCCTTGATCTGGCCTGGCGTTTTCCGCTTTGTCTTTGTCTCTTTACCGGTAGCGTGTCTATCTGCCTCTCGAAGCTTGTACAAACTGGAAAATGCTGACGGTGCAGCAGGTAAAGTATATAGTCTCCGCAACATAGCAATTTAATACGATACCCACTCGCGGCGTAATGTGGCGGCTTGAACGCCACTTTGACGCGTGCCTGAAAAAAGCCTCGAAATAACGTCCCTAAACTTAAGACCTTTGGAATAGTGGATGTTAGCGTTGGAGTCATAACCTTCCAAATGTGCATTGGTCATCCCCAAAATTGTTTTATATTGTTTTAGATCGTTGGAGGTAACCAATTTTTTATTCAAATCCTTGCGCGTCAGGAGAACGTTGGGTTCGAATCGTGCGTCTTCAGCGCCTACATCTTCATCATCGTCGTCTCCTTTTTCAATAGAGGGCGGCGGCTGTACAGTAGACGTCTCATAAATGACGTCGCAAATGTAGACGGAATCGGCGTCGTGTTATATGCGGTTGGTTCGGATTTTATATAACGTTTCGCTGGTGTTGCTGGACGGAGTTCTGTCTGCGTACCCAGATGTGACGCATAGCGATTGGGCTTAATGTCTCGAACAAACGTCTGGGGGAGGAGGACGGTAATATTTGCTTAAGAAATCAGCTACACTCTTTATCTGTCTCTTTCTTTCGACATCAGCCTCGCGACGTTTGACACGTACTTTAATCCACTTACCATATTCACGTCTCGTTGCATCCTTTTTTCTTCTTCTTCTTCCTCTTCTTCTTCTTCTTCTTCTTCATGTTCGTTACAGACCGCGGTCGCTTACCGCTATGTTTCTTTCCAGCCCCCGAGGCTTTCCGAGCCATTGTAGGCGGAGGAGGGAGTCGGGTGTCACTGTTATTGCTTGTGATACTATTTAGGTACTCGGGCGATAAGAGGTATATTTTACGTAACATTTTTTTCTACGATTCTCGCGACTTGAATATCAGACTGGCGTTATTTAGCAACATGGCGCCTAGGAGAGGGAGCAAGAAATCGCCTCGCTGAACTATGGACTTTTTTGGCTGATAGCGACACGTGCCTATTGTGCTAGCTTGCGTAGGAGTACTCTGTGTTTTCGCAATTTCCTCTTCTGGCACTGTGTCAACTTGACGTTACCACGCAACAAGTTTAAGGAGCACTCGCTTTGAGTTCTCAAAAGTTCACCCTTACAGTTTGCGAGTGTAGCTTTACGTAGTTTAGGATCCGCCGTCTTTAATACTTGCAGAGTGTGGTAATTCGATCTTATCCGCTTCATCACCCGTCGTTGTCCGTACGTAGATTATAGGCGGATATTCGTCCGGAAAGACGCTGATTCAATACCGCAAGCGGTCGTCTGTGTCTTGCGCGAAATCTAATAAAAGGTAACCGTGCGGTCTCTCGGTAGCATCCAGATAAGACTTGTAAAAACTATCGCTGTCTTCGGGTTGCACTTGTCGCGCCAAGAATTGAAATTGATTCTTGTCTCTGACGTTCTTTAAGGCGACGGAATATTTAGCGTTAAGCGATATATCTCGGCAGAAACGTCCCTGATGAAACAAGTTCTGAGTTATAAGAATGACGCTGATATTCCTATGATGACTACTCTTCGTGAACAGGTCACATACGTCTTTCGAATACACGTCATTTAACAGGTCGTCGAGAATTACGAGACACGGTTTACCGCGGTCATTGCCAAAGTTCTGGGGGAACGGCAGACTTCTCGCTGTAACACCAGACGATCCCACCGCTAAAATTCGGTTCCGTACACAGAGAATCGAGATGTTGCAGAAGGCGCAAGGTAAACGACGACTTGCCCAATCCTGTCGGACCGCTCACGATGCAGGTAAAAGGATGTTTGAACTTCAGATCCACAGTCATGTGAATGCTCTATTTTGACATTAACTTCTCGTTTACATATCCGAACGGAAGTGACGTATTATCATTCAGACGTCTTCGCTTTAAAAAGACACTCTATACGACTTATCCTCGGGCTCGCTTATAAAATTTACTCCACCGCTACTCCTTTTGCGTTTGATCTTATTCTTTGTACCACGTAATCTGTCTGGTCAGCATCCTTGCTCAGGATCATATCTTTCATCTTTGCAAAATTTACCAATTGCAAGGCGCTGTAATTAAACGTTATCCTTCCGACTTTACATACGATGTTGCTGTCACCAGTCGCCGAATTATACGTTTTGTACGCGAAATTTTTCGGGCCGGCACAGACCACTTCCTCCATTATTTCATCCGTTTTTAATTCGCTTTGCATCTGACCTAAATTGTCACCCATCTCTATTAGGGCGGGTTCGTTTCTCGGCTGTATATATATCACAGAGTCCGTATCCGTGTAGATGTCCCTGTCTTGCAGCTTGTCTAAAAAGCCATACAGATTAATCCTCGCTCCGGCGGTGACGTAATCGCCTATGACCTCATTAGTATGACGTAAGCTATGCACGCGCTCGTCGGCGGAATGCTGCCCGATATCCAGACTAGGTCATCGCCGGCAAACAGCACGTTTTGCACCTCGGTACCCGGCGTTACTAGAAATCTGTACAGTTCTCCAGGCTCTGAGATTAATTTCGTCTGCGTCCTGTTGCTTCTCTCCGTCAATTTTCCCCACATGGTGTTGAGACATAGTTTGACTAGAGCTCGTTTTGCCACGTTATAACGGATGGAGTCTCTGTCTAACTGAATGCCTTCGTTCTGATAAAACAGGTCGATGTATCGGTCTTCGTGATCTGCGGTTCAAACCCAGCTCGGATAACCGCTAGCCTCCGCGTTTAGTTTAAAAAAGTGTCGATGTATTCTGCGAAGAGGCCTCCTTCACACGTTTCGGGATCGTAACGCGTGACTGTATTCGTACAATTCCAAAACTTCCAAAATTTTGTATCATTTGTCGACAGACAATGGCACCTCGTCTATGACCCACGTGCCTTCCAGACATCTTTCGGCTTCGCCGAGTTGCTGACATTCGCTCGTAGCATTATGTTCTATGACACATGTTCGGCACAGGCATTATAACATTTTCTTGTCTCATCTGTACGGTACGACAGGGTGGTAGAGGTCGTTGGGGGCATGATCTTGCACTTAATCAAGCCTTCCATATTTAGACAGGTTTCTATGTCTGCGCATGTTTCTCCTACGTGAATAATCGGATGACCGATGGGGAACTTGAAATATTTGCATATGTGCGGGTAGAGACTCATTATATCGAAGTACTGTACAGACACCACATCCTCTCTGATCTTATAGTATAGACGCATGGGCTCGGTTCGACACCCATGCAGAGCCTCTCGAGTATTCATCGGCTCGTTTCTGACCACGGGATGTGTCAGCAGATCCTCGGCTCCTTCGAACTCGCATTCACACTGTACTTTAACATTATAACCTGCACGATTTAACTGCTCGATTCCCAGGAATTCGTATACGGTTCGAGTCTCGGCGCAGTAACCGTCCACGCTCTAATGTGACAATTCTGGAGGTCTATATTCGCGCCCGTTTCTCGCGTGCTGTATGTGGCACCCGTCCGTCCGTTCCATATGCAAGAGCCACATCAACGCTTTGTTGCTATACCTACGATTGACGCTATAACCTCCCGGAGGAATCAATCCTATCGTCTCGGGTTACAAGAATTTCTTGCGCAACACCTTGTTACATGCAGCCGCGATTGTCAGTGCCTCGAGAAAAACCTCGATATTTCCTACTTCTAAGAATTCGCGTCTGAATACACGACAGGCCTGTCGTAATACGGTGACGTCATCTTGACAGTATTGTTCTAACACGTTTCGGTTGTCGAAGACCTTGACTTTCTGCTCGTCATACCAGGCCATGAATTTCCTTCTCTCTCCCTCCGCCATCTCGTCAGCGCCGTAATACTCGATGTCCGGTATCGGTCCTACATAGTCTACATTTGCCTTCGTGTTTAAGTAATGCGGATAGCACGATTTAGACACCAACAACCCAAAAGCCTCGGGCAGCTTACGTAAGGGCATGGGCATGTAGGATACTGAATCCAGAAATTGGATGTGATAAATCTTCATACTGACGATCTATAAACCTTTTAATATTAATTCGTGGGTCTACTTGAGAAGAATAGTCCTATTGAGTATGAATTGAGAATCGAAGGTTTTGGCATTGTGCGCTATCGCGACGACCTTCTTACACCAAGGGCGCGGTTCGCATAGGTACGATAGCAGATCGCCTACGGGGTATTCGAAGAAAGAATGTCACCTCTTACCGCATCGTGCGCAATCTTCCTCATCATCTTCGTCTCGCATCTCGCAGGCCGTACAGAATTGCTGAAGGCAGACGAGGATCGGGACGTGCAGTTTTGCCTATTCGTTAATTTTCGTGTCCTGCGTGGTCTCGAAATCGTAGAATACGAATAATACGGCATCGGCACTAGGCAATTCGTTCTTTAAGGGTTGCATATTGCAGAGATGTTTTATTTCCATGTTCTGTCTACAATTCGCGCAGAACGGTTTGAAACATTCGCGATTTTCTCTCGTCACACATGCGTTACACACGGTACAATTTCGCACCTTTTCGCAGGCGGTCTTGCAACCCAGCTTGTTTGTCGTATGTTTCTCGAAACACTAGCGACTTCTAAAGTTTCTGTTGCAAGTCTCGCACAGGACTCTTTCTTCGGAGTACGTACACGGAGGAACCGACTTGCAGTCGCTACACGTCTATCCGCACTTACGCGTCACGCCACATCTACACCCTTTATTACAGCCTCTGCATACATACGTTCGCGTCGTCGCACCCGTAAAACTGTTTATGACATGGTAATGTCTCTTCACGCCGTCATAAAGCAGGTTAATTCTTTTTTCCGATTCCACCTGTCCGTCAAAATGTCCTCGCAATTCAATCCTCCAAAAACCACGATCCTGTACTCTTTGAAATGTTCTTGGAATCTCATTAGCTCGGGTATTCCCCCACCGGTCGACAAGTCTATACCCATCGTCTCGAGTAAACGTTCGACTATGGGACGTGTCATTTATCAGCGGCGATACGAATTGTAATTTGGATCGCCGTCTACTTTAGCTTTTGCGATGAACGGAGCGTGAGCCAAAGAGTTTGTTTTCGCTTTGACTTCTACGATGCTTTTTTCAGATGAACCATGGTCTCTAGCGGTCTAACCTTTGTCGCGAATCCGCCGCCGCCATGGCCGGCTGGCATCTTAGACGGAATGGACGTTCATCACTAATTTATCTAGAGTGTTAAACCTAGCATTCGACTGGGCGACCTTCTCGAAGACCGACCAGATCACATCTCCGGTTATCTGGTTCTTTCGTCTGAAGCTGATCCCTATAGCTTTTTCCTTCCTTAACTTCGTTACTGATTGTAACTCCGATCATATTGTTATCCTCGTGATCTCGTAACGCGTACTCGAACAATTCTGTCACACTGGCTAGGAAATGGGACATCGGGTTCGAATCCTCTCCCTTGGATGGTAGTAAGAGACGCACGGTAAGCTGCGTTCCCTGAGCGTTGAAAAGCCTGTACTGTCTGGTCTGTTCCTCATCGATCGTGAATCTTCGAGTCTGAGTATCGTCTTGCGACATACTCACTCTGAAATCAGCGCGCGAATGATAGGATCAGATCTCGTTTTACCATCACATACACACTCTACTATGATTAAGAAATATATTATTAACCTGTATAAGAGCACAGAGAGAGATGTTGCGACCTATACTGTTATTTAGATATCGGCTTCCTGGAACTCTATTTATTTCCACGATACTTATGTCTTTGTTGATCGCAATTCATATACTAAGAGTTATCACGTGATCGTCTCTAGTTCCGACAGTAGCCACCGTCGAGCTATAAAAGGCCTCGCAGAGTACTGCAAAGCACAAAATACAGTTGAGAGAAAAGAGAGTGATTAAGACTTGCTGAAAAGAGAAAAAAATTGAGGTAAGCATTTCCTTTATTAGTTTTCCTACGGGCTGATCAAAGTTATATGGAGCTTGCACGGGTGTTTCAATTTTTTCAGATGGGTCTATCAGCGAAATTGAAGATGATCACGTCTTGTCAGCAGACTAAGATTACGTCTTTGAGGATTGACACGCCGTATCCTATCGAACGAGCGGAAAGATTCTAGACAAAATATGGCGAAGCTATAGTAGCGACTCTACGAGAATCCCCACAGACATTCGTGAAAGTGTTTCTACCCAAACGTTACGGGTCTCTATTCACCGATGACGATCTACGTTCGATCAACGAAGGATCGATTTCACTAAGCCTTAAATACCTCGGCACAAACCCCGCTTCAAATTCCTACATCTTGGAGATAGAATAGTAGCTATAGATATTCTTATGAATTTTCCAGATGTAGCCTTCACAAGCATATTCCCTCGAGGAACAGTTAGATGAGATGGTTGCCGTAATGGCGGATGAACGCATCGAAACCTTGATCGTGAATCATCCATATTTAGTATTTGTTGTAGAAAGAAGGGGTTGTGAATTCTTTGCGTTATTAGGATAGGATTTTTTGGACACCTTTAAACTTATCCGATTACCGAAAAGATTGCACGAACCCTTCGAAAAATTATTAATTTACGTAAATTAAACGGTAGTATTACATTTTTTGTTGAATATACTGGCAATTTAAATAATGGGAAGCCAACTTTCATGGCATATGGTCGCGGGTTTAACACGTATGTATAGTGAGCACCCGCTGCCCAATGTGTGTATGTAAAACAAAAAATAAAATAATGATATATCAATATTATTTCTCTATTTACAATTTTTTCAGAATCGTGTATTACCGTTCCTTCAGTCCCCTGAACGAGATGCAGCCTTACACGATTGTAAAAGATGTGGAGAAGGAAGATGGCAACATCCTTCTTTCTCAGAGGCAACGAATTTGATGGGGAGTTTATGTCCCTCCTTCTACTCCCTGAATATTCACGTCAGGCGTTTCGAGATGCGAGACGTCTGAACATAGAAAAACGGCAAGGATGCCAAATTAAAGTTAAAGTATTACGGATATACAAATTTTGATGGTGGTAATAAGATTATCAGGATCTCTGGCAAAGAGTTTACACGATATCTCGTGTGAGACCCTATTTGTACTGAAATTAAATTATGAAATAAAAACTAATTATAGCTGGGATCATTTTTTATTTCAGGTAATCATGCTTATAAACGGACAGCCTTTTACCGTCTCCACTATCCGCAACGACAGCCTAAGACGCTTGCGCGCATCTGCCGGCAATTGCACTCTGCTTCCCGAATTTCGCCCTGTACGATTTCCGCACAGAACATACATATGGCGCCTCCTATACCACGGCTTCTTCTGTCACGGTATATGCTGCTTTCTCGCCGGCAATTTTATGCTTTACATGGCGGGTATTTTCAACGCGTATGCTAACGCGTCATTATTTATGGCTTTGACAGAATCCCCCTTGTTGCGGCGCATCTTTCGACAGGATCTCGACCCCTTGGACAATTTCTACATCCACGGATTTCTCTTCGAATTTTCGGGCGCGGACGATGATGAGGATATCTTCTACTACGATATCTCATTCGGCGATTTTAGGATGTCCTTCGTTTTTTACGGGATAGATACCACCGACAATTGCGACACCTTTTCTAATCTCGATTTTGTGCAATTTATCTGGCTAAATTACTAACGTTCCAATTTTGCAAAATATTGTGTGACCTTTGTTCGCCGCGACTGTCCCTCGCTACCAGAACTGCTATGTTTAAAATACTACAGGGCCGAGTCTGACGGATGGAGAGACAGCATTCATTGCGGCTCGTGTGTCGCGAGGTTACAGAATAGATTACGTCCCATGACCCGATGTCTACGTCCCAATGACTGTAGCTGTACTATTTACAGACGTCAACCTCCCTCCCTACTAGCTTCAGCATCCAATACTCTTTCAATTATTTCTCGAGCTCGATCGGTTCGCACTGACAAATTAGGCCACATACGGTCTGTATGTTATAGCGGTACGTTCGCGCAGGGTACCCACTCGGTGACTGCTCCCTCCAGACTTCCGCGCGTCCGCCTACGTTTCCGAAGCGACGCCTTCTCCTACAAACTACACCATCATTGTCCGGGTAATGGGACATGGGATGTGGAGATGAAGCGGACATTTGGATCAGAGATTGAAGCTATCAAATCTTTAGCTGTATTAAAAAATTTATTCTGTTGTAGACATTATAGAAAAGGTCTCTTCTTTTCTACTATCTGTTTACATCACCCCGTATTTTAAAGTTGCTGGCAGATGCGTTTGCACGATCTAGCGTCTTTTCTTCCAGCATGTCGGCCACCGCTACCACCACGCATGCGAGTCTAGGTCAGGGAAATCCTAGCTCGTTACCGTGTCGCAGAGTTTCTACAGATCGCCTCTCCATGGTGGACAGACTGGCTACCCGTTCGGTAACAGGACGGGGTCTACAGATACTTCTCCATCAGCATTATGGTTACCGTCTACATCTCGAATGGAGTGGCGGCGGCAGCGGCCGTAGGGACTCGTCGAGGTTCATGGAGAGACGATTCTATGTTTGGCGAAGCTGAAACGTTCTGTACAGAATTATGTAACCAAGGGTGAGAAGGACTGTGTACTTGTGTGTATGAGGGATATAACATGTCCCCGCATGAAAGCGCTCCTAGATGTCTTCGAGCGCCTTTAATACAGTCTCGGATATATCTATTTCAACCAAACTGGTGGTTAAAATCCGTGCAACACATATCAGTTGAAACTCGCTGCGGGTGTAATATCTCATCCTCATCTTCAAACCCGTTAGAATGGAGATAGAAGAGTTCATAAGACACGCACGTGTTGCTATACATGTATTCTGCAATTCTGTTAAATAAAATGACAGACATATTTTTCATTTCACAAACTCCCGACACGTACATTCCAGGAACAGCCCCACCCGGCTCCTCCTCCTAGCGTCACACCGAGCAATATCAGTCCACTATCTTCTATCTCTCTCTCTCCACGCGCGGCTAAACGCTGACATCACTACACCAGCCGGTGAGTCCAAGCCCGGCCGCCAACTGCAACGGAAGCACTCCTCCACCAAAGGACGACCGCCATCTTAAATATACCAATCTATACGGCAGGATCACGTCAACCACACATATGATTAAAACACATCCATTACCAATCACTACCATGTCCAAATACATACCTATACATTGGCCAAGACAGCCGGAACCTTTGGCGTATGGGGGGATATGGTGGCACCGTGACAAAATACCTATATAAAAGTCGAAACCCAAGACCGACCAAACGTGACCCTTTACTACTGTCAAATAATAAAGAAGTTAACAAGTTAGTATTGCACAACAATTAGGAGATCATAGAAAATAGTTTACTGTAAAAATTTATACTGAAATTGTTTATCTGAATGGTTATTTGAATAGTTATTTTGCCTCTTTATGTTGCAATTAAATTTGGAATTTAGTTAAATGAATTTCTAAGTTAGTTCCGAAAGTTACTCATCTCGACATAATGTTCTAATCACAAATCACTGAATTAATCAAGTTAATTAAACACAGACAGTTCAACAAAGTTATTACGTCTTACCTTTGAAAATCAGGAGAACGAAATTTATCATCGCTCAGTAAATCTTTATAGTATTCGTGCACAAATTATTCATATTCTTCGTAGATGTAGTTCTGATTTTCTAACTCTGATTATATGCGACAGCCGGTACTCTGGTAGTGTAATCGTCTTGATGAGTATTTAGTGAGTTTAATAACCGATATCAGTAGCATTTATAGAGACAAAATAACAGCTAATGAATTCCTCAGGTCATGTCACTCGCGGGGGTTGAAATTATTCCAACTATGAGGAATTCTACGGCTTGCTATGGTATGCTGTGACAGCTGTAAGCAGGTGACTGACCATTTGCTGGTTTCACAAGTGATAGAACTTGTAGTTTCGAAATATAAATCCAAATTTGAATCTTAACATAATGGTGTTGTAGATTTCGTTACACTACTTAAACTCTGTCACCTCCATTCTCGATTTGAAGTTTCAAAACTATTTCAATGTTCCACGAAAATGTTTATCACATCTCTTATATGTACAAACCTATTTATTCTTAGTAAATATCCCATTTCATTCACTCAGCCTTTTTTATTATGTGTGTGTGTGTGGGCCGCGACAATTTGAATTCAAGTGCGTTTCCACGCGCACACACACACACACAGCCTAGGAGCATTTCACAAAATGCGGTAATATTAGTGACATATTTAGGAATTCTAAGATGTGGGAGTAATCTCCTCTAATATAAAGTTCAGCACGCTGTCTCAGGTTTGCTGAAGACTACTGTTTACTCAGAGTAGGTAAATATTAGGCCTACATAGTTTCACAAAGCCAACTCACAGTCAACAACCCATATCTTATAAACTACATAACACCATCCTGCATTAGACCATGCATAAGACGAGCGCTAGGTATAATATCCACTCCTGACCGGCATATATATTCTGTTATCATAAAAAGTATACTTTAATCATTTTAACATTTTACCACTTCAATCAACACGACATACAATAATAATTTATTCCTTGTTGAGTTTTTCGGAAAAAACCTAGAGGCAAGACGTAATTTGAGGGACAGATGCTATATGGCAGGGTGACATTAAAAAGGGGGTTATCTACTTACACCAAAAACAACCTAAGGGGAGGCTCAAGGCTAGAAGAAAAGATGATGTAGAGTATGACATACGAAAGTTTGGAATTGTTAACTGGTAAAGCAGTGCAAGATATGGATGGAAGGTGGACAGCAAGTAGGGAACGGCTTATCCTTCTTGGACAGTGCAGCCACAGAAGAAGAAATAAAAGAAAAAGATTAGAAGGAAACTGCTCTCTTGTGAGTTATTACGCAGCGAGTAGTGGTAATTTATTAACAAGGATCTGACATGAGTAATTAGGGAAATTGTTGTTTGGATTCAGTCAGCTTAAGAAAATTAGAAGAGGTTCAGTAATGTTTATCCTTGAATTTCATAAAATGCTGGCAATTTCTTGGCCAACTGAATGACTCTATCCATCTCAAGAAAGACTTTTTCCCATGTAACAGGATTCAACAGCATCCGAAATTTGGGGTTGAATATAACTGGATCAGAAAAAGGCAATGCCTGAATTCAATTCATTTCTTGTTTAATAACGTGCTGAGTCCAAAGCAAGTAGGCCAATAACGGAAAGAGCTCAACACACAAAAACATACAATAAAGGACAATAGAAAACATATGGAACAAACACAATAATACTTGCACAATTCATTAAGAAGACATGATAACAAACTGACAAGTATACTAACAAATTAAGTGTGATAATTTCCCTTCTGAAGACACAAGCATCACTACAAACTGAATGTGCCAGGACAAGTAATGTGAAGAACACTAACATTAGAAAAATCTACGTCTGCTGTAGAATTCTTTCAAACGATGACAAACCTTGTGGCTCCGCACAAGTGAAACACTTTTCTTCATAAACCAAGCAGCTGTCAGCTTCCCAGGCAAACTGCTGCGCCTTTTGCAGTTAGACCTCACAGAAATGTACAAAAGAGTGAGTTTCAAAATTGAATGTAAATGTTATTAAACTGAGCAGTTTTTAAGAATTTTAATTTCACACACGCAATGGAAATTTCAAAATAGATAATGTCGTAATGTATTAATTTTAGTCCAATATTTACATCTTGGTGAGGTAAAGATGGTGTTCCTTATTGTTAAGCAGCCACGACAATCTCGCCTAATGAATTGTACACATGTCTACGGTACGCTGCATGTCATCAGCAAGCCTAGGTGTATAAGTGTGCCGAGTCCGATGTAACCCTTATAAAACAATTAAACTGGGTCCTTTGTTGCGTGTGGCCTGCAGGCGCCGGCTGATTGGGGCTTTAAGATGTGCCAGACTCTCTAAAAGCCCATCAGACTCTTCGGCAGAGTTACAGAAGTTTTAAGGTTCATCAGCCAAATTATTGCCGTGCCACAAGATTTCGTGTGCGCGTATTAAATTCCTTCAAATAAGACAGAAGGCCTGAAACAGAAAATAACTTGGGAAATATTACAGAAACAAAATTAAAGAACATGTTCTAACAAGGGCTCAAAATCCAAGTGGAAAAAATTATTCTTATAATAAAACCAAAGAGATGCACTGATTTCTCAAATTTATTTTTGGAATAGAACTCTACATGTTTCGGACAGATTTTCTGTCCACCATCAGGAGTCTAGTACTGTATACACAGCAATAGGTATATGTCGTACTGTATGTATCGCTGTGTGTACAGTGATAGACCCTTGATAAAACTGTCCTAAACATGCTGAGTTCTAGTCCAAAAATAAATTTGAGAAATTGGTGCATCTCGGTTTTATTATAAGAATATACGACGATGCACGGTCCTCTGAATGTCAAATTTAAAAAAAAAATCTGTGCCTGTTAAGGTAAAGATTCCTTCGTAATGATAAATAATTCCATACTTCAAAAGTTACAAAATTAAAATACCCAACAAATCTTCTTTGGTGCAAGGAACTTCCGGAGCAACAATACAATCTCGAAACCATATTCACCTTACAAACTTTATGAAAAATTTATATGGCAGTGTCCTCTTTCGTAAATAAAGATAGCGAAATTCAATTAAAGATCCTGATATCCATTTTGACTCGTACTAGCCTATTGTATGTAGAAGTAACTGCACGCAGATATGTGTAAAACTATTGGTATATCACGTGTAAAAAAATAAAATCCATTCTTCTGGTAAAATTCATCACTCGCAGTAGAAGTAATGGGATGGTGTTGGTGGTGGTGGTGGTGGTGGTGGTGGTGATGTACAGCACAACAGCCTAGCATCGGGTTTTAGCCTCCTGTTTTTCAGGTTTCAAGAAATGTAATGTAAATCTCCTCGCCCAATCCCTAAACTGGAGGACTAAATCCATGTATTTTGAGCCGACCGCCTCAGGCGGACTCAAAGTTTATCGTACGCGAAAGTACCGGAACAGGACGGACACCTCCCACTCCTTTCCATATATGGCTATGGTCTGGCGATTGGTTAATAGGGGTAGTGATAAATGGGGGCGTCAGCTCTTCGAGTTTTCTTGGTTGCTCCAAGGGCTGGGGTCGGGGACTCGAAATTTGCACTCCATTGAAAATATTCGTCTTGATTTAGTTGACCGACGGCTGGGGAATGATTGCTGCCTGGATTCTTCATGGGGCTACGCAGACGCCCGAGGATATGCCAAGAACGTAAAATTGGTCTGACGTGGGGTGTTCGAAATTGCCTGTTTCGTTTTTGCATTTGGTATACCGGGCGCCTGTCTAGTAACTTATTATAATAGAAGAGCTGATGCAGGGCCAGCATACGAAGAAAGGCTAGCAGCTTCCTATATGTTATGTTAGTTTCCTGTTTTTTTTTCTGTAGTGTCGAGTCCAGTTTGTGTTTTGTTCTGAGAGACGTGGATGTACATCTTTCTAACTGTTATGTATTGTTACGGCCGGAAGCACGTGGCGTGCTTATAATTTTGTATTATCCTTTTTTAATGTTTGTTATTTGTTATATATTGTGTTACGTTTATAATATACTTTCAGTGTTATGAATTGAGACTGTTGTGATTATAAGTATGTTCACGGTCCCCCACAATAGCCAGCGTCACGGAACTTAGCGGCCCAAACAGTCGATGGCAATTTAAGAGTGCGAGCCCCGCTTTTGCACCTAGCGCTTTCCCCCTTCTTGGGGTGCGACCCTCAGAGCTCACATTTTTGGTAGCAGAGTGTGGTTTTGTCCTCAGGCACTCCCAGTTTTTATCATTGCCATCGGCCTGTTGGGCGGTTGGGTTTCGATCGCGGGCTGTTGTGAGTGGTTATTGTGTTGCCTGGCCTTGCCTGCGTCTGAAGTGTACCATTTGACGGCTGATAAGTTGCGTCAAGTGTGTTCGGACCAAGGACTGTATAGCAGTGGCCCGGTACGATCGCTACGGCAGAGGCTAGCAGACCACATATAGAGCAACCTAATGCAGACGGTTGGTGACGAGGATGTGGCTCAGGCAATGTCCCGACTGATTTGGTACACAATGTAGTGGAGCCCGTCCCCCATAATTTTGGTGATAGCTCTCATGGCGGTGGTGGAGATACCCAAACCCAGGTCCTTGGTGAACTGTTACGCCAAGTTTTTCCGTTGTTCTCTGAAGAACCGGAGGCCATTTTGCATCTTTTTCTGGCTAGAGGAAGTACACGACTTAGGGCTGGTTGTCGATAGGGTTTTCGTTACTAGAATTTTGCCCCTAGTTTCAGGTAGTTCGTTGACTTTTTGGGGATTGCCTGCGCAAGAGAGGTAAGTGGGCAGAATGTAAGGCCCAGTTGTTGGACGAGTATTTCCCTTATTGCGTCCGGGAGAGACTGATCCGTGATTTGATCATCTTTAATTTCCAAAGTGAGGGGCAGCCGTTGCGTGCGTATATAGACCAGGTTTTTCGTGCTGCCGGTTTTCTCGAATATAACGCTAGTGAGCAGCAACTAGTAGATATGGTTGTTATGAACTTTCATCCCAGTATTTTGGCTCATGCCGCTTTCTTTGATAATCCACGTTTTCTCAAAATTGTATCGTGTGGTCAGCTTAATGGAGAAGTTCTCGGTCGCAAAGGAACGGCAGCGAGTAGAGAAGCCCTTCAGCCTGTTGAGTAGTAGTAGAGTTGGTCCCAGGAATGCTTCCCGTGTTGCTCCGGTACGATCAAGGGCATCGACGAGTGCGTCGGCAAGATGTTGGACTTGTGGCCAATCGAGCCATTTTAGACGCAACTGTCCCCAGAAGCCGGCGTTGTCGGAAAACGGGCAGACGCCCGGAGGCCATTGGGCCCCAGGGCGAAGGTCGTAAGTGGGCTACGGATACTTACTGCAGTGCCTTGTGATTCAGTCTTGTGGGTTAATTTGTAGTTTAAAGTAGGTAAAGCCCCGGCTTTAATCGACACTCCTGCACAGTTCTCTTGCATTCCATCGGATGTAGCCGAGTTTATCTACTTGATGGAGGAGCCGTGTGTATTCACGTCATGTTCCGTGACTTGTTTGTTGCCGGATGGACAACGATGTGAAGTTACTGATGCAGTGAAGCTTCATATAAAGTTACTCTCGTTTTCATGGGACCAAGAGTTCAAAGTACTGAGAGGGGAACCGTTTTCTGCCATTTTGGGGTTGGATTTTTTTATCGTACCAAAATGGTAGTAGACGTGGCTTCGAGAAAATTTGGTTTCGGGTTTGCTCCGAGTTGTACTGAGATGTTTTCTCTTCCGAATTTGGACGTTGAAGTTGAACCATATCTACAAAATTTATGTGAGGAAGCGTCGAATATGGCGACGTAATGGGAGGTTTGGCTCAGTCTGGCCTTCAATACTGCTGTCCATGAGAGCACCAAGAGTACCCCGGACAAATTATTTTTGGTTAGAGAATTAAAGTGTCGGTTATTGTTCCGGTAGGATTTATCCTCTGCTGGTACGGATGGTACTGGGGAACCAAATCAGTCGTTTTGGACGCAGACCTATAAGAATTTAATGCAGGCTAGGAAAAAGGTTGTTCGGAGGTACGATATAAATCGTAAGCCTCACGAGTTTGAAGTAGGCGATACTGTGGTTTATCGCATGAACCTGGCTATCTCGAAGGCCCAGAATATATCGACCAAGTTACTGTTACGGTGGTCAAAGCCGATGGTTATAGGTAAGATTGTGAGGCCCAACGTAGTATTATTAGCTAATCCCGAAACGGCAGTGATTTTGAGATGGGCCCATGTAAGCCAACTAAAGGTATTCTTAGGATAATTCTGTATACTGTTGGTTTGATGATGTATTTATACGTATGTTTTGGTTTGACCCCCACACGTTGTGGCCGATCGCCAAGTGATAGCCATTCCTTGACACCTGGACCCTAGAACATCGACAGCAGACGGAGGTTGGAGTTCCGGAGAGGCGCGACCGAAGTTGGATTGGAGATGCGATCATATCGTGAACAGGAAATCACCCCGTCCTTCCTCGGCGTCGAGCGTCTGACACGAATCGTGTGGTGTAGTGTGGCAGCGAACCCTCAACGAAGGAATTTCAATAGACAAGTATACGGGACGGGAACTGAGGTCCCGTCAGTTTGGCAGTTTTGGTTTGGTAACCAGCGGAAGAGTGTTAAGTAAAGGGACTGGGGAAGTCCCCATTGATAAAAACACGTTGGTATATTGTTCGGCGGCTGAACCCTCGCCTGGTTGTGAAGACTGAACTGTCTTGGTGAGCGGGGATGGTGAAGTGTCTCCGCTGATTTATGGCGTGGGTGTGATCCGCGAACTGTAATCACCTGACACAACACGTTGGTGTATTGTTCGGCGGTTGAACCCGAACCATGTTTTGAAGACGGAACTGTCTTGGTCAGCGGGGATGGTGAAGTGTCTCCGCTCTTTTATGGTGTGGGCGTGATCCGCGAAATATAATCACCTGACGTCGGTGCGGCGAAGTGGGATTGGTGAGACGTCAATACTGACGTATTTATAGGTCAGGCCGGTGTGGGTGAATGACCTTTATGGACGAGTCAAGTTCAATGTCACGTGAAGTCAAAACGTTTGACTTCTGTAAGGGGGGATGATGAGCCGACCGCCTCGAGCTGGCTCAAAGTTCAACGTACGCGGAAGTACCGAAACAGGACGGACACATCCCACTCCTTTCCATATATGGCTATCGTCTGGTGATTGGTTAATAGTGGTAGTAAAAGGTGGGGGCGCCAGCTCTTCGAGATTTCTTGGTCGCTCCAAGGGCTGGAGTCAGGGACTCGAAGTTTGGACTCCGTTGAAAGTAGCCGTCTTGATTTGGTTGACCGGCCGCTGGGGAATGATTGCTGCCTGGATTCTTCATGGGGCTACGCAGACGCCCGAGGTTATGTCAAGGAGGTAAAATTGGTCTGGCGTAGGGTGTTTGAAATTCCCTGTTTCGTTTTTGCATTTGGCATACCGAGCGCCTCTCTAGTAACTTATTATACATAGAAGAGCTGATGCAGGGCCAGCATACGAAGAAAGGCTAGCAGCTTTCTATATGTTATGTTAGATTTCTGTTTTTTCTGTAGTGTCGAGTCCAGTTTGTGTTTTGTTCTGAGAGACGTGGATGTACATCTGTCTAACTGTTATGTATTGTTACGGCCGGAAGCACGTAGTGTGCTTAAAATGTTGTGTTATCCTTTTTACTCTTTGTTATTTGTTATATATTGTGTTACGTTTATAATATACTTTCAGTGTTATGAATTGAGACTTTTGTGATTATAAGTTTGTTCACGATCCCCCACAATAGCCAGCGTCACGGAGCTCAGCGGCCCAAACAGTCGATGGCAATTTAAGAGTGCGAGCCCCCGGTTTTCGACCTAGCGCTTTTCCCCTTCTTGGGGTGCGACCCTGAGGGCTCAATTTATAACTCCCGGAGACATATGTAACTCAGGACCTCGGGAGCGCCACTTCGCGTACTCACAATGATTGTGGGCCCCTGAAGGAAGCAGAAGTGGCTAAAGTAAAACAAATCAAATTTATCCAGAGGCCGAATTAAGCACCACACTTTGAACCATAGAGTAGATTGGGAGATGTGTTCAGCACAAATAGCCTTCACAACAGACCTATCAGTAGTAATAAAAGTTGGAAATATTTTGACTGACATATCATCAGAAGCGTAATCGCACCTAATACGTGTCAGTAATAGTCATCACTCCCATAACTTGCTGTTTCTACAGAGCACCACGAAAATTCGTCAATTATTTCATAATTTCTTTGTATGAAAGGATAAATTACAAACCACTAGCCATTGTGACAGGATTCTTTGTTTTCTAAATTAAAAACTGCCTCATAAATATGTAGTTAGTAGAACAGTTCGTAATAAAGAAACTGCTTGGCAGTATTTGTGATCTACCACCAACATTTGCAAATACTTTTTCCATTTACACTACGTTTCGGAAGCTAGAGCTGCAGCTTCGGAGACGTAGTGTCTGTGTTGAAAACTGGTGAAAATGAAAAAAATTTCTTGTGAATGTTGGTGACATTACTCATGTAAAAGCCCTGTCAAAAACTCATATGTTACAACAGTGATCGCTGTATCCACATTATCGTCTCATTCTACAAAATTAAATTCTTTGCGTTACACACGCTCAATGTGATGCCAGACCTGCGCAGAATTGACCATTTAGCATTAAGTTGAATGCGATTTAGGAACCGGATTATCTCTCATCCGGAATGTCAATTATCCTGATTATAAGTACCGTAAATTTAATACTTTCCTTCAGGCGAATACCTGGATAGTACCACAAGGAGACCAATCTGTGCAATATATTAATTCCTGACAGCACTATACTTCTCTTTGCATAATGTGCGCTTTGAAGGCGACAGCAAAAAAACCATCGGCCTATTAACCCGCATGTCTTTACAGGACAGTATGCCACTGGTCAGTTACTGAGTTAAGTAGTCAGCACACAGGAAGTCAGTTAAGTTCTTTGTTTAGCCATTTCGTCGGTAAGTTGTTTGGACGGTGAGTGGACTAAGTTCCTTCTTGATTAAGTCATTTTACCAGCTGGTGGGAGTTTTGTTTACTAGTGAGATTTTCGGTCAGTGGTGTAGCTACATGATAGATGGAATAGTTAGCCATGTAGCGCCAGTCAGATCGTTCGTTGACTGGACGGCCACTAGGCAAAAGTAGGCACAAATTCGCTATTGAAACAAAGGCTGAGACATTTATACTGTCTGAAAGGCGAGGATAGCTTCAGGACAGCAGCACCAATTACTAAGCATCCCAATGTTCAGATTCTTCTTAAATTACTTCAAAGTCTTGAGACACGAAGATTATTTGTCAAATATTTCTTTGAAAGTTCTTTGATGCTTCTTGATGTCTCTTCGATACACAAGCGAAGAGCTGGGCTTAATGAAAGCGAGCGAGGTAGCTCTTGAGAAACTTTGGGGCATGTCATCTGACGTGCAATCAATCTTAATGCTATTAATAACGAGACTTCAACGCCAGTCGATGTGTGCATAAGTGGCTCCGGTCTCGTCTTACACACTTCGCCTCTTCCTCTTTTACCGTCTGACTTCCGCTCGTCCATGGTTCTTCAGAGTCCTTCTTCAAGATAATTTCTCTCAACTGCTAAAGAAATGTCCAGCCCTCCCCCAAATTTTATGTATCCAGAATTTTTATTGCCTTTTTAGGCGCGTTCCCACAATTGTGAAAGGAGACTGTTAGCTTCATCATGTCTGTCTGTTTGTTCTCCCGTCCGCACGGAACAACTCGGCTCCCACTGGAGAGATTCTTATGAAATTTAATATTTAAACATATATTTCGAAAATCTTTCTAGCAAATTCAAGTTACATTAAAATTTGACAAAAACGGGTATTTTACATGAAGGCCAATGTACATTTTTGATCGTATTTCGTTCAGTTCTTCTTATAGTAGAAACAAATTGCAGAGAAAATCAAAACAAGTGTTTTACATTAAATGACTTTTTTCGAAAATCGCACCGTTAATGAGATAATGTAGAAAAATATGGTACAGCGAGACAGACCACAGATGACAATGTAATAAGGTGCATGCGCATTGCATACTGCATACCGAAAGCTACAAATACAGACTCAGAATATGTAATACTTATTGCTTTTCCACTGAAACAATGGTTGTACCAAAGCCCCTGTCGTGTTTCAGGTTTCCATGGCACGGTTGTTCAGCTTACAATATTATACGTCATGACACAGTGTAATTGTGCACACTGATGCTGAAATTTCGTGGAAATATACTTCCTCCTTTCTCACGATTGAAGAATTAGATCCAACGTGACAAAAGCCTCATCCATCTTTCCCGTTTTTTCCGAATCCAATTGTTATCATCTATCCTCTCCTTCCTTGCAGTCCACCTATACCATCCAGTCGCATCCTCACACCAATCACTTCGAACATCTTGGACCTACTTTTCCATCATTGAAGAAGGAAGCAGTATATTTCACCGAAACACCGTACACTTTCTACACTACAGTCATTTACAGCCCAGAACACACCATCTGATCCCACTACCACCTTCATGACAACCACCCGTTTTTTCAACTGAATCAACCAACAAGATGCAGCAACTTCTCAAGTTAATTACTTGTCGTTTAAATGCAGCTCAACATGTTTTGGGCATCCGCATGCCCATCATCAGGAGCTACAACTGCAGCAGCAACAGCCTCTGGTTTACTGTCGGAGCTTGGTGTTAGCACTGCTATCACCAAGTTCCGACGTTAAACTAGAGGCTGCTTCTGTAGTAGTTGTAGCTCCTGATGATGGGCATGAGGATGCCCGAAACATGTTGAGCTGTATTTCAACAAGTAATAAACTTGAGAAGTTGCTGCATCTTGTTGGTTGATTGAGTTGAAAGTATGATGACGCACGGACTTGCAAACCCTAAACAACCACCCGTGTCACATCATTTCAGTAGCTACCTATCGTCACGCCTTGCATTTCGAAGACTCATCCATTTATAGGCCTATCCTCCGAACAAATATTTTGGTGACAAGCACAAGCTATGAACTCATTATTGCGTAAATTTATTCACCCAACCGATACTGATATTCTGTCATAGTTCCGAATATTTTCCTTACACCCTGTATTCAAGTATCTTTCAACCGACTTCTTTCCCTTACAAAGAAAGATCGTGGCACCCGGTGGCGCAATTGATTGAGGTACTGCGTTACAAGTCGGAAGTTCCAGGGTACGATTCCCGATTATGTCATTGGAATTTTCCATTGACATAATCCTTCTGGCCACACTATGCGCCTGGGGTTGACTCAGCCTCTAACAGAAATGAGTACCAGAAATATTTCCTGGGGGTAAAGGCGGCCGGTGCGTACAGCTGACAACCTTACCATCTTCATGTGCCGATTATTTTGAAATCTGGGAGCCTCAGCCTCCTGGATACCTCTGGGCCTGTCCAGGCCTGTAATGGGATTGCTTTAACATTTACCTTATGATGAAAGATAGAGATTCACACCCATATCAAATGGCAGGTAAAAAACATTTTGTACATTTTTTCTTTAGGTTTTCATAAAAGAGGTGGGGAAAAAAGACCTTAAGCAGAATATAAATTTCAACCTGTTTTTAATTCCGCCGTAAATACCACGAGAACATTCTTCAAACTGTCTACAAAACGCGTGTATTTGTACGCAGACATATGCAAATATTATTTTCTTCGTGAATTGTACTATGAGGTACGGGTCCATGAATATCAAATTTACAAACCGTTAACTTTATTTAGATGTGTTGAGTTCTGGAAAGTCTTTTTCCTCACGTCAAGACAGCGTAATAGCAGTAACGATAAATAATACAAGCGATCCCTACGGCAATGTAAACGCTATTTACAAAACCTGCAGTGTTGCATGTATGGTTTACCGCGTCCAGCATAACGCAGTGAGGTTTGGCTAACGTGTTTTCTATCCGTACAAGTTGCAGCTCGCCATCTTCGCCTTTTCCTTCTAAATAACGTTAAAATTTCTAATATGTACTGTTAAAATGTCTATCGTGTGCCTTTTAAAATAAAAACGTGTCTGTAGTAAGGTAAACAACCTAGAAAATACATTTTCCGTAGCACACAAAGTGTCAAATCTACCTAGCTACGTCTAGAGTGCCGCTGCGTCTGCTTAAAAGTGTAACAGTAGCTGTATCCTCATTTCCGCACGCTTTAACCCAGTAACGCCTTTTCATGCTAAGTATTCCTCCCACGCTTGTAAACACAAACGGTTCGTTTAGATGTTCTTTGTTTACAAAAACATTTCACGTAGTATTCTGTTTCAAACCGCGCAGCGTTTAACGTCTTTATCGTCTGTACTTACTTGCTAATTTTTACACGTATATTTCTGTGTGTTTAAAAAACCTTTGTCTGCAAAATGTACCTCGTGCTATTTTCCGTAACTTTGAACCCAAGAATTGGTGTGCGAAAATACTTGCTACCCTGCCTCACTCGCTTATAAATAAACAAATGCCTAAATATAAGTCTATTATACATAATGTATTTTCGATAATAATGACGTAAATTGTACGTTTCTTAATATAATAAGAATTGTACTTTTAATAATAATAAACAGCCTACATTGTATGCATTTCTAAAATGTAAAAATGTGTATTTTATTTATTATCCTTATCACAATAACCTAGTGTAGAATCGTTTCGAGAATGCCTCGAGGCGGGAACCTAATTCCTTTCCTTCAAACCTAGAGTCTTAAAGATAAATGTTTAAATCTATCGCAATAAATTACGTTAGCAGTATATTTTAAAATGGTGGCAAGTAACAAATTAAAGTTAGCGCGCTAGTCGCCATATTGTGAAATAGCCGCCTTATTCACATAACAAGTTGAAGTTAGGTTTAAATAGTGCGCTAGTTCGCCATATTGTAAAATAGCCGCCTTATTCACATAACAAGTTGAAGTTAAGTTTAAATAGTACGCTAGCTGCCATATTGTAGAATTGCCGTCTTATTCAGATACTAAATGTTTAAGTTAGTAACAAATTTAAAAATGGCGCTAGTTTACAAATTCTTACGTCCAATTAACCGAGATACCTCAGTTTATAGTCTAAATTTTCTCCTGTATACGTTGTGCTTATGTGCTTTGCGTAGTTCTTAAAATAGTATTAATTGTAAGTTTTTGTACTCTATTGTTAAGTTACGTCAGCCGGGGAGCAAAATTCTGTTCGGTGTAAGTACATTTTATTTTCCTGCAAGTCCCTTTGCTTCAATCAGTTTGTCTGGGCCATAGTCAAACATCCTGTTGTAGGTAAGATTCCCAGTCCGTACAGGTTATAACAAGTACATATTCTTTCTAATTAATTTTGCAAAAACACCCTTCACTACTACCCCTAGCATTCCTCTGTAAATAAAACGCAAAAATTTAAAATTAGCGCTATAAATTAAGTTAGCAGTATAATTTAAAGTTAGCGCACGTGTCCGCCATATTGTAACATAGTAGCGGGCAGTAATTTAAAATAGGGTTGGTAATTCAAAGGTTTCAAATGGCGCTAATTTACAAATGTTTACGTCCAAATAACCGAAACACTTCAGTTAAGCATTCCCTAATGGCTTTTAAAATATCACCTGATTGTTATCTTAAGTGTTCCCTTAATGGCTTTTAAAGTATTTCACCTGATTGTTATCTTAATGGCTTTTCCTAGAATCGTTATCTGATTTTATCTAACTTTTTATCTAACTCTTTATCTGCTGGCGCCAACAAGTTCAAACATGTCTGAAGTGGACAGCTAATAACTTTGCCCTGGGGGATCAACATAGTGCAGGTTACAACTCGCTACTCGTCTACGAGTTAAAGACAACTCACTCAGTCTAACCTGTCCGCTCTTGCAGTTTACCAGAAAGTCTCTGTGTGTTTAGTAATGTTCAGTGCTACGCATACTGGGTTTTCAAAATTTCGCCAATGTTTTATTTCTACCAAACTCAAGCATTGGGGAGTTGTGTGAGAACTTGAATACTATCGTAGGGGAAGGCATTTGGTACGACACAATTTAAGTTCAAAATACAAAGTGGTTATGGCTGGTAAACGATATTGTTACGACAATTAAGAGTGATAATGTAATATGTGCTTCATTCGGGCTTTATCCGAGTTATGTAGCTGGAATTCTGAACTCAGTAAAGGAATTCAATTTCTATGTGTTGTGCGATAAACATATAAATTACGAGAAATATTTTAAAACATTTATCGCAGGAAACAATGCACCTTTAAGTTACTTACAAAACACAATTTTAAGTTGGTTAGAACAATCAATTTTCAGTTATAATCTGGTTGTGACAGTTGAAATATGCTTTGAAGCAACACTAATACATGGGCAGCTCCCGTCAGAACTAATATTCGCCCAAAGTGTGTTGAGAAAAATGCGTTTTTCGTCTCTAGCTTACGGTGTTGTATGCATCAAAAAACGTTTAACATAAATCACAAGTGACGTGTTAACATCAAGACATGAGTGCAAATTTGATGTGTTTGCTTTGGATTTAGATAAACCTAGGCGTTTAGCTAAGTGTAAATTGTACACCAGGTTCTGTTTCAAACATCCTCCAAAAATGACCTATTTCGCACCAAAATATTGTTCTGTAGTAAACGTTGTCACAATTGAGGCAGGAAGAATCGGTGCCGAAGTAAGGTATGTGTTAAAACCGGTCCTGCAAATTTAAAATCGCTCTGTGTTAATAGGTTGGAAAGTATACCAAGCAAGTACCGTAAATAAAAACTGTGAGTGTGCAAAAACCAATTATGTGTACATAAACACTGCGGCAACTTAATTTGTATAAGTGTACAAGCACAATAAATTTGAATTTTGTGTATTTGTAAAATGTAGAAGTGTCTATTTTCCGTTATTACATGTGATAGTTTCCTTATAAAAGAGATGGTTAAAGCCGCAGGATTCGAAACTAGAATCTTTCAATTATGGGTCTGATATCTTACGGCTTTATTCACCTCTTTCTGGTGTCGTAAATAGTGGTAACCATATTGAAACATGGCGGTTTTATTCAAACAGTAAATGTTTAATTCAAGTTTAAATAACACGCGTGTCCGCCATATTGTGAAATGACCGCTTTAGTCAAATAACAAGTTTAGGTTAGGTTTAAATGGAGCGGAAGTCCGCCATATTGTAAAAAATAGCCATCTCATGACAATATTACATTAAAGTTAGGTTTAAAATTGCCGCGCTAGCCGTCATATTGCCAAAATTCAAAATGGCATTGGCGGCAAATTCGGAAATAATAACAAAGTTGAAAATTACCGCTCCAGCCGCCATATTATTCAAATTCAAAATGGCGGTGGCGGCAGGCCATCTGGAGGGTTTGTTTACATCCGGCTACCATATCAAGGCTTCAAAATAATAACAATATTTATAATTACCGCTCTAGCCGCCATATTTCTTCAAATTCAAGATGGCGCAATATATTGTGACAATAACAAAGTTTCAAAATTATAACAAGTTAAAGTTAGGTCAAGGCTGTCGCCAAACTGTCTGGGACCGTTTCTTTACGTCATGTGATCGCCTGGGGCTGTTTACATCATGTGACAATAACAGTTTCAAATTAATAAGAAGGTAATGTTAGGTTGAGCGGAAATTTCATTCACCCCATCGCCATATTTTATTTACATCATTTAATAGCCTGGGGGAAGGGAGGGGAGAGTTATATTCCAAAATAATAAGTTAAAGTTAGGTTTAGCCCATCGTTATACTGTCTGGACCGTTATTTACATCATGTAATAGCCTGGAGGCAAGGGATGGGAGAGTTAGGTTTCGAAATAATAACAAGTTATCGTTAGGTTTAGCCTGGCGCCATACTGTCTGAGCCATTGTTTACATCATGTGACCGCTTGGTGGCTGGGAGGGAAGTGAGGGTAAGGTTAGGTTTGTTTACGTAGGTCATTGACCCGCCCAATGTGACACCCTTACTACTCTCCGCTTTTGGGGAACCTGGAGGAGGGTTCGTCTACCGGGACTTTGAGAGTAGAAAAGGCTCTAGTGACGGCGTCTCTTCTTATAGAGGCTCCGTTTGGGGAACCTGGAGAAGAGAATGCTTGCCGGGGATTTTAAGCGTTGGATGAAGAGGCTCTGTCTCCCCCCTCAAGAGACTCCACTGGGGGACCGGGGGAGGGCTCTCTTATTGGGTTACCTGAAAAATGAGGTATTTAGGGGATATATTAAATGCCCTGCAGGCGGGGACTTGGAACTTGGAGGGGGCTCCTTGTTGGGGACCCCGAAGGTTATGAAAGGAGGGCTTAGGGACCAGAACCTCTCTAAATGGGGGCTCTGTTGGGGCAACCTGTGTTGGGCTCATCTACTGGAACTTCAAGATATGGCTGAAGGGGCTCTGTAGATGGAATGTCTCTCTCCGTGGGAGCTCTGTGAAGGGAACCTGGGGGCTCCCTTCGGTGTACACTGAAGGATATTTGGAAAAGTCTCTGTGGACGGGCGTCTCTACATAGGGGCTCCGGTTTTGGGGGATCTGGGCGAGGGCTCGCCTTCCAGGGACATTGAGAGTAGAAAGGGTTCTTCGGACGGGCATCTCTCTTTTTGATGCTCCGGTTGGGCAACCTGGAGGACGGCTTGTCTACCGGGACTTTGAGGGTTAGACGAAGGGGCTTTGTTTCAATGACCCCATGTGTAGGAAATGTGGTACTGAGGAGGAAGCCTCATTCCACATTTTGTGTGAGTGTGAGGCTTTAGCCTCACTCAAGCATGCCTATCTGTTTTTCTTATTCTTGGACCCGGAGGACATAGGGGAACTAGGCATGGGGGCCTTCTGGAACTTTCCTAAAAGAAGAGGGCTCCTATTGCCTAGCACAGAATATGGGGCACAAAGGTCCTGTCATTAAGGCCTAGGTGCATCGGGCCCGGAAGGGCTCGAACCCAACACTATTCTATTCTATTCTACATTTATATAGTTTATTCAAAACAAAATAACATATATCTTGTGACCTGAGGATGGCCTAAAGCAAAGGTCGAAACATGTCGTCAGCTTAATAAAACAAACAAAAACAAGTGGAGTTGTGACTTATTTAAAACAAAAACATTTTCTTCCACGTGATCGGAAGACTAAAGTATCCTGCGATGTTAAGCAGTGTTGTGTGGAACACTGTCACCGCCTCTCCAAAGGGGGATATTTCCTCCCTGTCCAGTGGCAAGCGGTACTGGACTGCTTAACACTGCATTTTACGATACAAAGCTTTTTCGAAACGTCCATAACTCTAGACGATTGACAATGTGCAAGAACGCAGAAGAATTGTTATGCTCACAGCTACACAACTGTGAGAAATTCTCGACTTTAAAAAAACGTGCTTTTTTCCCATCGTGTAACTTCAAACCCCATTTCTTTACGTCACTTTACTAGGCTCATAGAAATAAAGGCCAACACTTCTTATTAGACTGCAGAACTGCATCCGGTGTTCCGTTGTCTATTTTATGCCTCTGGTTTAAATACACCTTTTACAAGTCACAGAAAAATACCGCTTACATTTCATAAAATTCATTCAGAGAATTTTGAGGCAGAGAGTAAATGTTTGTTGCTATAACCGAACCTAACACATGAACAGACGGTGAGGCCTTTATTATGCGTTGCTGAATTTTAAAGCAGATGACAAACATGATGTGTATTATTTATCATTGTGCTCTGAAGAGTTGCAGCGATGCTGTCCGAGACTTATGGCGAGTTGTGTCGGAAAATCTGACTGTGTGATGTGTTCAAAATATCAACTGTTGGGTTTTTTTTTATTTCATAGCATTATACAAGCAATATGCACGATTGTTATTGTTTATAGGTGTCGTTTATTGTCATGTACGCATATATTCGTGAAGATCCAGTGTGTTTTATTTCCCAAATATCCAAACTTTGTCAATAACACAATGATTATTTTTCACTGTTTCACCGTGCATCTTGTCTTATTCAATCTTTTATTGTTCCAACCAATGCACACTATATACACTTTTAAAGCACTAAAATTTCTACATTAAAATATATAACAGTTGCTCCTACATGTTTCGGTTTCGATTAAAACCATCATCAGGGAGCTCGTATTACTTGCTTTGCTAAGTTACTGAAATGTTATCAGTTGATTCAATTTCTTTGTTAAAATCTTTCGGTTTTGTGGCTGTATGTCATTTCATTCCTGTTTCTGCGTGCGTTAGGTGCACCTTACGAACACACACACACAAACAGGAACGAACTGACATACGGCCACAAAAAACGAACAATTTTAACAAAGAAATTTAATTAAATGACACCATTTTAATAACTTAGCAAAACAAGAAATATGAGCTCCCTAATGATGGTTTTAATCGAAACCGAAACATGTAGGAGCAATTGCTATATATTTTAATATAGAAATTTTAGTGTTTTAAAAGTGTATATAGTGTGCATTGGTTGGAACAATAAAAGATTGAACAATGATTATATGTACTGAGGTCTCCAGTTGTACGCATTTGCATTTAGTTGCTGAAAAGTCCGAAGTTTTTCAGTATGTCTAGTGTTAAATAAATTTATGTGTATTTTTGATCAGTATTAACTGAGTGAAGAGTAAGAGGATTTTATTGTACACATCACTGTGCAGTCTAAACCTAAACAGCATGTTGTTTCGGGAGAGAGCAATATATCAAACATTGCATTGAAATGAGTACATGATATTTACTCATAGTTTTTAGGCGCGCTCGCAAATTTGCGAGAAGTGACTACTAGCTTCGTCATGTCTATCTCTTCGTCTGTCCGTCTGTCTGCCCACCCGTCCGTCCGCATAAACAACTCGGCGCCCACTGGACGGATTTTCACAAAATTTGATCTTTGAGGACTTTTCGAAATAACGAGCCGAGAAAATTTAAATTTCATTAAAATCTGAAAAATATTGACGGGTACTTTATATGACGACCAATAAATTTTTTTTTTAAATCATATTTCGTTCAATTCTTCTTTGAATGAAAAGTATTTCAGACAAAGTTTACAGAAAATCAAAACACATGTTTCATGTTCAATCATTTTGGAGGGGGGGATCGTGCCGTTTATAAGATACTGTGGAAAAATGTGGTAAAGCCGGACAAGCCAAAGATGGCAATATGGCGCAAGCGCTTCACATGCTGGATACCCAAGGCTACAAACTAACACTCAGAATATTTAATACTTATTCTTTTCCAATGTAACAATGATCGCAAGAACGCGCCTAAATGTAACGCTATTACGTACTGGCTTGTTAAACACTTATTTCAAGTTTGTGGGCCAATTATTTCCTCTTTGTCTGTACGTACCTTTCTATACAAAAAGCTTACATATCAAAAATAATTATTCCTTACAAAAAAACTATATTTAAGGAACATTATTACTCTATGTTGCCTTTTATTTATGCAGTTATATCGTAACCACAGAAGCTGTATGAACATTTCTCAGTTCCTAGCAAAGCGAAGAAACAGCATTTGTTTAGTTTTATCTCTACTACAGAAATTGTAATCCAGATGACAATTTTTTATGGATTTTTGAATAAAATTTAAGAGTACTGGGGCTTGTAAACATTACTTCCTAAGGCTACAGATTTAACAGAGTTAGATTTTAGAAGCAGGTGTTACATCTGAAAACATACGGATGTAAAAGAATCAAC
>Ga0268261_10000215_pt1 | contig 35608 bp, 29 predicted proteins | sample TergutNc150P1_FD_190353 | JGI IMG/M metagenome (GOLD analysis project Ga0268261, IMG submission 190353) | Nasutitermes corniger P1 segment gut microbial community from laboratory colony in Florida, USA - Nc150 P1 (SPAdes) (version 2) | ecosystem: Host-associated > Arthropoda: Insects >... | reverse complement strand
AGTATTAGTATACAAGTATGTACAAGTTGTCAATGGTAAGCAAAGAATATTCTATAATAAACAGGTTTCTTACAATAAAAACAGAGAGTAATATCTTATCCTAATTTATATCCCATATAAACTGTTATAGTCCACTAAATGTGGTTGAATTATTAAAATTGCTAGTTATTAATGCTTATTGCATTTTTTAAAGTATTCGTCCAAGGTATAAAATGCGTGTGAGTATAAAAAACTTTTCAGTGCATGTCCAAATTGTTTCCTATCTGCTGATAGGTCTTTTATCCGTCTTGGCAGACTATTGTATACCTTAATTCCGCTATAGTATGCCCCTTTCTGATACTTTGATAGGTTAGCTATCGGTTGACGTAGGTTTGATTTAGTTCTGGTATTAATGTTGTGTATATCCGAATTTTCTTTAAAATATCTCTTATTGTCAACTACAAAAAGTAAAAGTAATTGTATATATTGGGATCGCAGTGGGATTATTTTTAACTTCTTTAAGTGTTCTCTACAAGAGTCTCTGCTTCTAAGTCCCATAATGACTCTAATAGCTCTTTTTCTGCATTCTGAAGATGTTATTGCTATAATGTGAATTTCCCCAAAAAATCAGTCCATATGCCATTATAGAATGAAAATACGAATAGTATATCATCCTGAGTGAGTCTTGAGACAGAAAAGGCTTAAGGGTTCTAACTGCAAAGGTGGCTGAACTTAATTTCGCAATACATGGAGCCTGTCTCCGAATGGTCCTGCTGACGGATGTTTATAGAAACGTGACCTCACTCCGACGTAATGATCTGTGAAAAATATAGAGAACAAATAGCACTTTATTTGCGTCTGTTGCTCTGCTGTGCATTTAGTTGGCGTTCAACCTTCAACCACTTTACAACCACGACGGAAAGACGTAGTTCTTACGAGGAAAAATATCTCACAGAAGATGAAATTCCAGCGGAATTGTGTGCGGACACATTATCTGATGTTCCTGACGATGCTGATGGTGACAGTGAAAATGACAGTGACTCTTCTATTATTGGAAATAGGCAAAGCAAAATTGTGTATCCTTTACCGAGTTACAGTGACAAAGAACAAAGTGCAAACGAAAGTGACGATGACGAAACACTAGATTCGGCGGTTTCCACATGGGTAAAAACAGATAAAACACCAAATTTAGGGCCATTTACCGGAAACCCAGGGGTGAAACAAATTCCCTCTGACCCGACGAAAGTATCACAAGTAACAGGACTCTTTCTTGGAGACATTCTTTGATATGTTGTGTGAGGAAACGAATCTACATTACTTACAAAATCAGGAAAAGTATGTTACATGTTCTAAGGCGTTGAAATGGTCAGATGTCACTGTAGCAGAAATGAAATTTTTTCAATAATTATTCTAATGGGGCAAGTCAGGAAAGATAAACAAAAGGATTATTGGTCTACGGATCCATTTTTAGATACTCCTATTTTCAGGAAACTTATGAGCCGTAATAGATTTGAACAAATTTGGTGGCGTTTACGTTTCAATAACAATGAATTTCTGCAACAATCAACTAACAGGCTTTTCAAAATTCAACCCTTATTGGATTTTTCCTTGAAAGATTTCAGACTATACATAAGCCAAATCAACAACTTTCCTTGGATGAAGCAATGATTCCTTGGAGGGGTAGGCTTTGTATACGAACATATAACCCGGGGAAACTTATAAAGTATAGATTACTTGTTCGTATGGTCACTGAAAGCACCTCAGGCTTAGAAATTTATGCTGGTGAAGGAAAAAATTACAGGAAACTATTTTCACACTTTTGGAACCTTATCTTGATCAAAATTGCCATGTCTACCTAGACAACTATTACAATCATGTGACAATTGCTGAAAGTCTACTTTCAAGACAAGTTAGAGTATGTGGAACAATCAAAGTGAACAGGGGTATTCCAGCAGAATTGAAAAACGAATCACAGTCTCTGAAACGTGGCGAAACCACATTCAGGAGAAAGGGTGAAATTCTTCTTCAATCCTGGAGGGATACTCGTGTTGTCAACATGATTTCCACAATTCACGAATCAACAGTGGTTGATGTTCCACTGAGAAATGAAGAAGTAAAGAAAAACCCTATTTGTATTTTTCAGTATATGTTCATGAAAGGTCTTGATAGGGCAGATCAGTACTTGTCTTATTATTCTCTTTTGAGAAAAACAGCGAGGTGGCCAAAGAAAGTTGCATTTTGGCTTATAAATTGTGCACTTTTTAATTCTTTTCGAATTTATCAAAAACTAAACCCTCAATCAAAAAAGAGATACAAAGAATTTCTGCTACAAGTGGCAAAAGACTGGGCTACAGATAAGGTGGAGACAGACACAGACGCAGCACGCCCAGGAACATCAACCCAAACCCCTCGTTTGCCTCATGAGGACCCCCCTGGGAGACTTTCGGGTGATATGCGGAAACACGTGCTAGAGAAAATTGTTGGAAGGGAACGGGGTAAAAGAAAATATCCTGCTAGGAGGTGCCATGTTTGTGCTGCGCACAAACAAAGAAGTGAAACTCGGTACATCTGCAAGTTCTGCTTGGTGCCACTCCCCAAGGGGGAATTTTTCCAGAGGTATCACACCCTCAAGCACTACTAGGGCCTTTGGTGAGTATTTCCTGAAAATTTCAGTTCACAAAAATAGTTAGCGAATTTGTTATAAATTAAAAAACAGAGTATAAAAGTTGATTAAATTGTTTAAACCCCGGGAACGGGGGTTTAAACAATTTAAATGGCCCGTCCTGAATGTGTTCAGTGTGCGACTGTGGGCCTGGATAGCGTAGCCGTTATAGAAATTCGCTACGGGCAGGACGGTCCAGGGATCGAATCCCGGTGGGGGCAAGATTTTCACACCGGTCCTGACCGGCCCTGGGACCAACCCAGCCATCTATACAATGGGTCCCTGATCTTTCCTAGGGTCTAAAGCGTCTAGGGCGCGACGTTGATCACCCACTCCCATAGCCGAGGTTAGAGAAAGACTAGAGCTATATATCTCCTCCCACTCTCGGGTTTCGTGACTTGTTCTAGGGCAAATTTCACCGTTGTCTTTAAGCGCGCGACTTCCCATTGGCAAACTGAAATGTACACGTTCAATTTTTTTGCTAGAGCGCGTTACAGGTTCAATTTCCGGCCGGGGAAGAGATTTTTCAATTTTTACATTTTCTCTTCCGGCTTGTGGGATACTGTAGTATTGCGTGCAGTGACAACCACAGTAAAAGACATATAACCTAATTTATCTAGTCTAATAGTCGTACAGTGAGATGTGTAAGTTGTTTAATGGTCGTGAATGCAATACGATGGTTGGTTGTCTGTCTGGGTTTTGAGCCCAGAATGGCTCGGTCGCACATTGGAGGTATACGAATTTTGTCAGGTGCTTGCCGCCGCACCTGCGGGAGGGGAGAGCGGGACGTGCCCCAAATTTCTATCGTAACCCCTGGCATTAGGTTACAACTGAGAAAAATCACGGAAACCCCTCAGCCAAGGTAACCGAAAGGCGCTCCGCCAATCAGCACTGAACGCGATTCATTTGGTCTACTTGGCCATTACAGGCGATGGCCTCGAACAAGACTGCTGGCCCCTGCCGCCCTTAGCTTTCGGGTCAGGCGACGGGCTCAACCCTCGGTCAGCGTAAATATCTGCCGAGTTGCCGTACTAGGGGTTTCCACACGTCACCTAACTTTGAGTCAAAGTTCGCAGTCAGTTGAGTCGTGTATCTAGGTTTATCCCCCCAGATGACGAGTTGTGTCGCCCCATTGGATTGGTTCTCCAAAAAGTGACAATGTTCGGGGCTACATAAAGAGCCGTTCGGCCTGCGCGAAGATTACGCTATGCTCTCTGAGACATTAATGGTAATTCTCCGTTCACTCAATCGCCGTTGAATTTCGTTGTGGTATGACTCCACGCAGCTGACGAGCAGCGTCAGCTTGCGGGACGTGGATATGATGGCCGTATCTCCCGCGTAGAAGGCCAACTTGATGTGGTGCGAGGGTAGGACATGTTGACATGCCGACTAAAGACGACAGGGGAGATCATTCCACTCTGAGCCACCCCAGCCTGCATGCCTCTACAAGATTACATGGCCGTCTGGAAGGACGCTTCGAAAGTGCGACCTCGGAGGTATGATGAGATTTATGGACTTTGTAAGACGGTAAGTTTAGGCACGTTGTCTTGTAGAGGAGACCATCGATCCAGACGGTATCGAAGGCTTTCGACAGGTCCTGGAAAACCGCGTCTGTAAGCCCCTTTTCTCCAAACTTCCTGGTTATTCTTTCAACAGGGCGGGCCAGCTGCAAAGACGCGCTATGCCTGGAACGAAACTCAAACTGATCGTCTCGCATCAGCCCTCGGTCGCTTACTTCATATACGATTCTAGTTACTAGGATCTTTTCAAGTAATTTACCAATTATATCCAAGGTACTAATGTGCCTATAGGATGAGGGCAGTGCCAGGTCCTTTCCCGATTTATGAATGGAGATCACTCTAGAGTGCCTCCACACAGTAGGGGAGTGTTGGGTGTCAAGAACCGTATTGAAAATCTGGAGCAGGAGGGTTTCCGCGCTCTGGAAAAGATGCTTCAAGGCCCTGTTCGGGATACCGTTAGGGCCCGGATCCTTGCTGACCTTGATACCCCTGATGGCTTCGTGAATCTCGTCAGGGTTGTTTAACTTTGGTTCTCCTGCAGGGGTCCAGAAGTAAGACCTTAGATGCCACTTCAACCATCTTAATAAATGCCGATACCGAAGGAATTGACAACGGCTAAAACTGAGACTTCATACTGTAGGCAGGACTTCTGTTTTCTCAGAATCTGAGAGAGCGATTCCCCGGCGTGACCAGGGAGTGGGGAAACGGAGTAGGAACTCTCATCATCCATTTGGTCATCCTACACATGAATGCCCAAGATTAGAGACAGGCTTCCATTATACCGAGCTCTGCTCTCTGATCGGTCGTGCCATTGGCTAGTTGGCGAAGTCAGTTGTCGTCACTTGCAGGATGAGTACCGCTCGCTGTGGTCCTAAAATGTAGTGTCGAATAACAGATTCATCATCTAGCGCTCCGAGAGTGAACATCAACAGAGACCGGAACGAGTATGGATCAGAGATTGTACAGAAGAGGAAAGAGAGTTCCTGCATTAGGCGTAATCCTGAGGCAGGAGGAGTTAGCCTTTATTATGGATATTTCAACGTTTCAGACTTCCCCGACCCTCCTCAATGAACTGACAATGGTCCTCTCGCCGCGTCGAAAATAGAAGCCAGTGGTGTCGGCCGGGAGCTGCAGCACCGCAACCGGAGGTGGGTTCAAAATATCGCAACATTCATCCGGCTTGAACGTGGGCAAGAGCAAAAGCCAACGCGCCGCTAACATCGGGCGAGTCATTCGATCCCGCAAACCGGCGACCAGGGCCTACCTCTTGGCCCACGCATCTGCCCGTGAGCGCATCACCAGTCACCGGCGAACTAGCTGCAGCCAGCAGCCGGCAACTCGGGCCTCCCGACGAAGGGGTGACGTACGCGGTCGTATTGGCCGAGCCCATCGCTCCGACTGTGACAATTGGGTCGCTCACACCCACAGCCACGAGTGCGGGACTTTTCGAACTCGCTGTCTCATTCGAGACAGCCAATAGGCGCATGTCCAGCGACATGTCCGGGTCTCTGAGTGACAAGCCGGTTGGCACCACTCAACACGACCAGATAAACAACACCTGTTTACCAGCGTCCTAACAAAATGCCAATTTTATTTTAAGCTTGAAATAAACCCGTGTCTTCCTAGCCTGGTTCCGAGCGACTTCAAGAGCCAGAAGTTGATGGTCGTCCCATTAACTGTCGACGGGTTCCGATCCGCGCTCAGATCACTGCGGTCCCTTGAAAGGAGGGAGAGTGTGAGTTTTCACACTTTCACGCTCCCGGAGGACGGCTATGTGCGGCTTCTGGTGAAGAACCTGGATAGGGGTATGCCTAAAAACGTCGTCCGATATGAGCTCGATTCCCTGAACATTCGTCTGCTGGGAGTCACGCGGCTGAGATCCGGTGTTCGCGACCAGGCCCCCGCCAAGTACTGCCTTCCCATCCCCAATTCATTGTATGATTGGCGCGAGGGCCTAAGGTGCCGAAGGTGCGATCACTCACCGAATTCTGCACCCTGCGAATGTCGGTGGAATCGTGGCTCTAAAAGGTCCATTATAATGCACGCGCTGCCAGTGCTTTTGATACATGCAATGTAAGTGCCGATTCGCACACTGGTGCGGCGCACGTCTCCCACGTCTCCGGGTGATGCTCTACCTAGCGAGAACAGCACCAGTGCTGTGGTTGCGGGCGAAACCACACGTCAATATACCGGGGCTGTAGTAAGTGGCAAGAAACAAAGACGGCTTTTGCAAAGTAGGCGCCAGACGTGGCCAAAACAGCGCCGTCGTCCATGGCGGGCGTGACGTCGAGGCCACTACCACTCCAACCCCTAATCCAAATCTCTCTCCCGAGCCGCTTACGGAGGCTCTCGAGCAGCCTAACGTGACTGCCACCAGGAAGACTACCATGTCCGAGAATCGTGAGCCCAAACCTACAGAAACCCCTAAGACGGCTGCCGGGAAGCCCAAGAAGAAAACAGCCGCGAGTGCCTAAACCGCGGTCACTAAACCCACAACACCCAACCTGGTGATCCCAACCTACAGTTCCACCTCCCCACCGAAGGAACTTTTTGATCTCCTCGATCACCTTTCTCTCCAAGCATGTGAGAAGCTGATTCGCCGGCTCTTCACGTCCATCTGCTCCCTCCCAAGAGGTGCAGTCCGCTAGCGTGCTATCCTGAAGAACGTTATCCTCTTTGTAGCAGAATATGGCAGCTCGCTGTAGGAGACGAAGCGGGCTAAAGCCCTGCACCTCGCTTCCAGGAACACGGACGGAGTGCGTTGCAGGAAGCTTGAACTGCAGCATTTTCCCAACCAGAACGTCGTCGACAATTGTCTTTTAATTGAGACATTTTCTTAACCCTGGTGAAGCCTTCCGGCTTGCCAATTTTTCCTGCTGCCACACAGTCATACTTACAGCTGGGGACGGTACAGACATTTTGGTCCTCCGTGGTATAGTCCACCACTCAGTGCCCGTTTCGGTTCTGACCTAGGCTACTGCCATTCTAGTCATATTGGCTGACAAACCCTTGAAAATATTTGCGGTTTACCTCTAGCCTTCATGCCCACTGATCGGATGGGACCTATCCGCCTGTTTCGGCAGGGGATTGCCGGTTTTGATGACCGGCGACCTCAAAGCCAAATACGTGGATTTTGAACTCGCGGCTGAGCACTAGACGGAGGAAACTCCTACGCGAATATTCCAAGAACTCCTGTTTGATCTTTGGACTGCACACTCTGCCAACCCATACAACCCATGTGTTTCTCAGGATGTTTTGGATATCTTGATAACCAAGTACCTCTTATCCCCTATGTATCTGACTTCTTGCTTTACACTAAGCTCAGAACACCTCCTAGTACTCACTGACACTTTATCTCGCTCATCATTGCGGCACCCTCCGAATCGCCCCGATTTCAGGCGCACTGACTTGGTCAAATTCCAAACTGACTTGGAGGATCAAATTCCATTCCATCCGGAATTGCACACCGGGATGGCAATCGACGTGCTTAGACAACTTTCCCAGCGCCGTTCTGAAGTCTCTGGTGGAATCTAGTCCCGTGTGTCGCCAGCGTGGCGACCCACGGTCTCCGATACCAGCTGGCATTCAGGATTATTTACGTCTGAAGAGCCGGTCACGAAAGCAGTGACACGTCACCAGGGACCCCGTTCTGACATCTAAGGACAACCGCCTGCAGAGGTCGGTGAAACGCCGGCTCAACGAGTGAAGGAACGACCAGTGAAGTGCCACGATCGAATTTTTTGTATCCGAAGACCAATCGCTGTGGAGGATAACAAAACGGATGATGAGAGTTCCCACTCCGTCTCCCCATCTGGTCACCCCGGAGGGATTGCTCTCTCAGACTCTGAGAAAGCCAAAGCCCTTGCCTACAGTATGGTGACTCAGTTTCAATCCGTGACCTATCCTTGAGTCCAGGCAGTTACTGACATGGTTGACGTGACGTTGATGTCTTACTTCTTGACTGTTGCCAGCAAACCCAAGTTAACCAACTCTGACGAGGTAAAGGAAGCCGTCAGGTGTCTCAAATTCAGTAAGGCACTGGACCCTACCGGTATTCCGAACAGGGCTCTAAAGTATCTTCACAAGCGAGCGGTATCTCCCCCGGCCCAGATATTCAATGCAATTCTACTCACTCATCGCCTCCCTACAGCGTGGAAGCGCGCTCGAGTAATCTTCATCCCTAAATCTGAGAAGGATCCGGTACTGCTCTAATCGTATTGATCCATAAGTCTCTTGGACGCAATTGGCAAACTATTTGAAAAGGTGCTATCAGCTAGGATCTTACACGAAATAAGACAGCGTGGACAGACGCGAGATCAGAAGTTTTAGTTTAGACCCAGGTATAACACGTCCTTGCACCTGGACCACCCGGTTGAAAATGTAACTAGGAACTTTGGCGAAAGGAAGCTAACAGGCGCAGTTTTCCTCGACGTGGTTAAAACCTTCGATACCGTCAGGATCGATGGCCTCCATTACAAGATAACGCTTATAACCTTCCCGTCTTACATACCCTAGACAATCTCTTCATACATCCGTGGTCGGATGTTCGAAAATTCCTTCCAAACGGCCTCGTCATCTCGCCATTGCATGCGTGCTGGGGTGGGGCAGGGTGGATTGATCTCTCCTGTCCTCTTCATTCTGTATATCAACGACATGACCTGACCCTCGCACCACGTCAAATTAGCCCTCTACGCGGACGATATGTTCATCATTGTCACGTTCCGCAATTCGACGCTGCTCCTCAGCTACCTGGGGTCATACCTCAACAACCTTCAACCTACGTGACTGAATGGAGAATAACCATTGTCCCCAAGAGCACCGCGATAATTTTCGCGTGTGCCGGACGGCGCTTTATTCAACACCGACCAGCAACGTTTTTCGGGTTAACAATCCGTTGAGTCAACACAACTTTTTATCTGTGGGTGAACCTATATACACGACTCAACTGGTCGCCTCACATCGATCAGGTCAGGAAGAGGATTGCTCAAAGGATGGGTATGGTGTTCCCCTCCTGAATAGGAAGATTGATCTCTCCGCCAGGAACGGAGTGCTGATATATAAGCAAACTCATCTGCCCCTGATGTATTACGCCTGCCCCGCGTGGAGGTCTGCTGCTTGAACCCATGTCCGGAGAACAGGTGTTCCAATCCAAGTGTCTTCGCCTTGCTACTGTTTCCCCCTGAAATGTAAGTAACAGGCAGATATACGAAAATCTGGGTGTTCCGCTGTTTGACGACCACATTAGAGTTCTGACTGCGAACTTTGACTCAAAGTTAGGTGACGTGTGGAACCCCCTAGTATGGCAACTCAGCAGATACTTACGCTAACCGAGGGTTGATTCCGTCCCCTGACGCGAGAGCCAAGTGTGGCAGGGGTCAAGAGGCCAGTCGATGCCATTGACCGCGATGACTGTCGACCAAACGAATCGCGTTTGTTGCTGATTAGGCGAATGCCTCTCCGTTACCCTGACTGAGGTTCTTCCTTGATTTTTTCGCAGTTGTAAGGAATACGCCAGGGTATAGGATGGAAATTCGGGGCACGGCCTGCATTCCCCTTCCCCAGACATGGCGGCTTAACCAAAGCGCTTGACATAGTTCGCATACCTCCAATGTGCGACCGAGCGTGTCTGGGCTCAGAACCCAGACAGGCAACCTACCGATGTTTATCCTTCCCATAATTAGTTTAGTGGCACCTAGCCGCTAGTCTTTGGGAAAACATTCAAGGTTCTTAGCCTGACTTTAAAATCGTTAGCTTAAGCATATTCCCATGTTAGAGTTAAGGTGTCTGTTAGAAAGCCCGGCGATGCTGTTTAACGCAGAAATAGCTAACAGAGAGGGGGAAAGTGGACTTGCGCTTCGCAAAAGTCTCTGCCTCCATTTAGCACTTTGGCTTGGTTTGGACTAAAATTTTACGTTTTTCTAGCGCGGTTAAGGTGTTTTGACTCGGAGCATGTTAAAGAGCGGTGACCGAGATTGAGATGGAATGCGAGAGAGAGATAGCGTTGTTGTGATGTAGATGAAGAAATAGTTGTGTTCTCGAAGAATGTCTTCGTTTGCTGGTTACAAGTGCAGGTCTTTGTTTTGGCTTAACAAAGGGAGTAGATATTGGAGAGGGGAGAGGAAGATGAGCTGTGACGGTTAAGGGACTGTTATCTCTGTCGGTGCGCGGAGCAGTGTAATGCGCAGAAAGAGAAAGGTGAGCTACGAGGAAAGACGCAGATCTGAATATGCACTGCCATGTGGGTGCTCCCACATGTTTATCATTTTCTTGTTCAGCGACCCCTACTTTGGCGTCCAGTTCTGTCGACCCATTACAGGTGTAGTGTCGCCGCCCGCAACAGGAATGATGTGTGTCTTCACATTACATAGCAACTAATCTGATAGGCAACATGAATTATTTAATTAATTATGTACTTAAGTACGGATCGAGAGCACGTCGCTGCATGTCCAGACATTTCCTCAATCCATACAAACGCCAAACTTCCCCTCCTACGCAGTCATATTGCTACGTATACCGCCGTCGCCCATCGTATCCCTGCAATCCAATCCCCGTCCCCACGAAGTCCGTTTGCAGCGTGCGTATTAGCACGGATGACGTGTCACGTTCATTCGTGGTGCTATACGCGCCACGAGCGGCTAAACTTTATAACTCCCGCCCATTAATCGAAAGGAGTTCCCAATGCAGTGCTTGACTTTCCAGAGCACATTTTGCAAAACATGCAGCGACAAACTTACCAACATTTATAACGCAGGTATGTAATAATATCATCACATATCATGGAGTATTAAATTACTCAAGCAATCAATTAAGATGGCATTTCTGTTCTTTTCTCTCTCCTCTGTAGATCTTTTTAGAACTCATGTTGAGGACAATGCCTTTGGGTTGTTACGTCAGTTGTGACTAGATGATGTGTGGTCGTCCACAATATCTGACCGGTGCGATGTGTCCGTAACCAGTTCCTACGTTAATTTTTCCTTAAATGAAGTAGGCCATGCCTTGATCCCATTGGAGGGCCTGGAAAGGCTGAACCAATGAAAATTTACGTAGTCCCAATCCGGCTACTTCGATCTCTCGAAACGAAAATTTTTGCACCGAAAATTTTGAGGTTCAAGTTTCGTGTTAAAATGAATTATAATTGGTGTTTGCGAATATTCGTTATTGCAGTAATAGCTGCAGGTTCAAGAAATATCGGACGAGGTAAAAACAGTAGTAGTGTGAATGTCCAGGGTTGATCCGATACTATTTCGGTATGCATGTGAATGAATTCGGAAACGACGAAAAGGAGTAGGAGAATCTTAGGAGTCAAACCGAGTACTGCCGAATATGAAGCATGAAGGGTGCAAGTGTTGTAGCGAACCTAACCTGACCATACTGACTTGGGAATGAAAACAAAAAGCCCAATTCTACCTCGTTACGGAATATAACGCATTCACCGCATATTTTAATGTTATAAAAATGTGTACAATTTACCTCGGTGTTTAAAGTTTGTGAGCTAGGACAGACTTGATTCTTACGTCTAAAGGGCTCCGTGAATGCGAATGATTCTTCCGGAGCCAACCAACTAGGTGCCTCCCCTGCTTTCCGCCTAAGGATGGAAGGAAACTACAAGATGACAGATCAAGATATGAAGTAATCCTTAGCATAGTCTCGTAATTCATACTAACCTGCTTCCATCCTGAAGTTTAAAGTGAGAAGTTGTTGAACCTAGCATGTGAAACATAGCAGAAGCTTGGTTGCCTTGTGTTCTGATCAAAATGTCGTGAAAGACGAAAAGCTAGTTACATAATGCAGGCATGCATTTATTTATGTGTGCATATAATTTTATAACACAGATAAAGTAAATTACAAACTCGTGGCAGCACAAACAAATGGACTATTTTGTTTATTATGTATTTTGCTATTAATTTGCTCCTGCATGCTTTGGTGCAATTTCCATCTTCAGGGAGCTTACACCGATGTTAAAACGTACAGCAGTAAAAACAGTTTTACAATAATTACACATATCAAATGTGCAGGTTTTAGTTAAAATACACAGCATTTAAAATGTTATTATAAAATGATAGTATAATTTGTTGTTGATTACAAGTTGTTTCCTTTATAATTGTTCTAAAACATGTATTTTTCTCTGATCCAAATTGGATCCTGACCTCACATGTTGTGTCTTGCTTGTTTGGAGAGTGTTAGGAGACTTATAAGAACATTTTAAATACTGTATATTTTTACTAAAACATGCACATTTGATATGTATGATTATCATAAAACTGTTTCATTGCCATATGTTTTAACAGCATTGGTGTATGCTCCTTGAAGATGGTGATTGTGCTGAAACATGCAGGAACAAATTAATATTAAAATACACAATATATAGAATAGGGCATTAGTTGGTGTTGACAGAGTTTATGATTCATTTTACAGTGCATGGAATGAAAACATGAAATCTCTAAAGTAGATGAATGCAGGGATGCAAAATCCTGGATGCCAAGTCGCCCAGATGACTAAACTTTGTTCGGTGGCGCCTAATATTTGTGTATCTTCAGTATGAAACTTGCTTCATGTCACCTGTCTGGTGCCTAACATTTTGAAGTGCCTTCTAGGATTTCTGGGGAATATGTTCGCCTTTGATTTAGTGTAACCAAGTGTGATGTCAGTGACACTTTATTTCATGTGATTTCATCTGTCTTCTTTTATGAGATTTATATTTTTGTTAAGTGATTTGCTACTACATCGTTCTGTATATTTTACAAAACATACTTTTTGTGCAATATTAAATCTCTGTGTTGCAGGTTTTGGTGAACAGTACAATTGGTTCAGTTTGGAGGAAGGCCTGGAAGCAGCAAAAAATAGCAACAAACCGCTGATGCTCATTATTCACAAGACATGGTGTGGAGCTTGTAAAGGTACTTTAATAAGATAAAGTGAATAGCCTAACTAATAAAAGCCCTTATTAAATGCTTTATATCTTGGTTGTTGTAAATACATGCAAATATCTTCACAGTAACTTAATTATGTACATACTGTGCATAGTGATCATAATTTTATTTTGTCTTCATTAACACTTCATGCACTGTCTTTCATACACCAAGTCATGTTGTTTTACTAGTACTCCAACGCATTTCAGTGCTCATCGCTGTCTTCAGGGAGTATCATTTCAACTGTTAACTTCCCAAAACATCAACCTCTGTCCGAGCACGTGTTGCAGAAATGCAGTTTTCACTCGCAATATATGATTTCTAAAGTTCCACAGTGGTTGCCTCAGTGATTGGTCATTAAAATTATTTCAGCACTTATCACTTCAACTGATAAGCACTGACATGAGTTAAATCATCTACTTAGAAACAGCCAACAACAAGGAATGTGATTATGTGAGCGTATTTTGCATCTTATAACCAGTCAGACACAGACAGTGGCATTTCTCTTTACCATATACCATGTAGTGTAACATGTATAAACGTGCAACTTATCTTTGAAGAATATTTTAAGAAATGAGAATTTTCAGCTTATGCTTTGGAGTGTAGTAGTTAGTGCTTATTGCATTAGCTATCATTATATTCGCTCTGCTTCTTATATTGAGTGGAATGGTAGCTAATAGGCCAGAATTATTTCTAGTGCCAGGTTTATTTTGCATTTTTAAATTTTTCATGCTTGTGCGCGCGTGCACATACACACTCACATGTGTTTGTGTGTGTGTGTGTGTGTGTATGTGTGTGTATATATATATATATATATGTATAGTGGCTGCACTGGTATAGGATGTGTTGTGTAGTAACATTAGAAATTTATTGTAATTGTTGTGTTGTACTGCCACATTTAGGCCCTGGTTAAAATGAATTATTTGAATGTGCTGTTCCTGTTTCTTCTGTTTTCTGTTTCACACCATAAACCTTACACAGAACACCCAAAGACACTGTGAAATTTACTTTGTACTTAGCCACTATGTATGTTAGCCTGGCTGTTAAACTGATGTGCAATTATTGTGGTATCATTTTTGTATGTGATTCAAACCCTCATTCCCAGTCTTCTTTTTGATTATGTAAGTACACTTCAAGCACACTTCACTCTCTATGAGTGCTGTTCCTTTGTTGAAGTTTTAGCTGCTGCATATTGACAAGGAAAGCAACCACATCCCAGCCAAAAAATGGACACTTCTGCTTGTGTAACTTACAGTAAGAGTTTGCTGATATATATGAGGGGTCTTCAAAGTTTCTGCACTTTTTTGTGGCAGGAACTATGAGAGATCTTTGCCCTTCTGGGATGTTACGCAGCATTGACTGGTAGTTAGTTACCAGCATTTTGGGACAACCTGTCAGTCCCATCTTCAAGGGCCAAGCAGTCCAAGTATGAAGCTCTGTAACTGGTTATGTGATGTGTAAGCACATGGATGGTCTCAACCTTGCACTCAGTGTGTGAGTTGCTACTGAGCAGGAAACATGACTATGACATTTTCAGTTTGTACCAAGAAAGAACAGTGATTTATAGTATGTTAATATGGGCAAATGGCAGAATGCTGCAGAAATTCACACACACATTTATGTGTTCAGTATAGGGACAGTGCTTTTTCTTGGAGAAATGTTTACAAGTGGATAGAAATGTGCAAGAAAGTCCTTGAAATTGTGACTGATGCAGAGTGCATGGGGCACCTTTCAACAACAGCCAGGGATGAGAAACTGGAAGAAGCCAGAACCTTGAGGATAGGAGAGTTACTATCACAGAATTTGAACAAGAATTAGACCCTAGCCAAGAGCCAGTGTATTCAGTAGTGTACAACAGCCTTTCATACAGTAACATTTGTGCAGAATAGGTGCCCAGGCAGTTGGCAGAAGAGCATAGGTGCTTGAATATGAACATCTGCTCCTGTGACTTGGAATTTTATCACATCAAGGGTGAGAACTTCATGAATTGTATGATCACAGGTGCTGAGAGTTGGATTCATCATTACATACCCAAGAGCAAATAACAGAGCATGCATTGACAGTACACAACTTCTCTTGTTTCCAAAAAATTCAGATCATGGCTTTCAGTTGGTAAGCTGATGGTGTTTTGGGATTCCTAAGGCCCTACCTACTTGCATTACCTGTGAACAAGCGCAGGTAGGATCACGGTAACAAGAGATGATATTCCAACATGCTGTGAAATGAACTGTGAGCAGCAATTTGCATAAAATTTGGAGACAAATGGTAACAGGGTGTTCTTTTGTTCCATAGCAGTTCATGCCCTCATACTGCTGCTCATTTAATGACCACCTTTAAACACTGAATTGAGAAGTTCCTGACCATCCAGTGTATAATGCAGACCTGCCTGTTTCTGGTTTTCATATGTTTTGACCCCTAAAGGAGGCACTGAGACTGATGATTCACAAATAATGACAAGAGAAAGGCAGTGCTATGTAAATGACTGCAAATGACCATAAGCTTTTTTGCTGATGCCTTTAAAACATTTGTATATTGAGAAGCAGGGAGAGTCTGTTGAGTAGTATTATACTTGTAATGTCTTAAAGATAAATAAAAAGTTTCTGGTAAAAAGTATGGTAACTTTTTGAAGATCCCTCATATTTATCTGAAATTCATCTCTAAATTCTCCAGATGCAGCTATGCGTGCTACACTAAGGTGCTTTAAGATCTTCATTTACAGTAAACCTGTATTTTAAGAATATATATATCTTAGCAGTAATGTTCTCCATGAATTACAACTGAATGCAACAATGCAGATTAAGCAAGATAAATACAGTTAATAGAGTGCTCTTACCTTTAGCCTTGAAGCCCCAGTTTGCAGCTTCAAAGGAGATCGAAGACTTGAGTTCGCATTTTGTTATGGTGAATGCAGATGATGATGAGGAACCAAAGGATGAGCAGTATTCTCCAGATGGGGGCTATGTACCAAGGATTCTTTTCATTGGTAAACATTTAATAAAGTGTGTATCTTGCATATTTATGGTGTCATACTGTGATCTAATTTAACTTGACTGGCTTCTGCCTTTCTTGTAAATGGTGGAGTTAGTTCTATGGTGGGCTCTGCTACCCTTGATGGTTTGCAGAGGGAACATACAACTCAGCTGAGATCTTAATTCTTCTTGAATGTTATGCAGCATTGACTGGTAGTTAGTTACCATTGTTTTGGGACAACCTATTGATGCCATCTTCAAGGGTCAAGTAGTCCCACCCATCCCTTGACCCTTTAAGATGGGACTGATAGGTTGTCCCAAAGTGTCGGTAACTAACTACCAATCAGTGTTGCATAACATCCCAGAAGAGTGAAGATCTCATTTATGTAACAGCGGGTTCCTGAAATCATGCACACAACACAACTACCTATTTGGTATTCTTCATGTTTACACAATGATATGATCAATGGAGGTGAAGGAAGGGGAGATGTGGCACAGAAGTCCCATTCCTTATCCCAACACCACCAGATCCTCCTGTTTATAATTACATGTTTGTCCACATTTCTGCCCAAAGCTATGGAACAGTCACATTTTGATATTTTCTAGTTCAGTACATTAATATGTTGTGCCATCACCTTACTTCCAGACTGCGCATAAGATGCCATTACTGCTGCTAGTACGAACATAGAAGTTTCTGCTAGTAACAGGTTAGATGAAGGGGAATATGTGGAGTAATTTTCTGCTTAGAATAAGGATACAGCATACTACATGATTGTTGGGTATTATCTTATTAAATACAACTGTTTGTAATTTGTGATTTTGGCATACCTAGAAAATGATGGGCTTTAAAGGAGAGCATGTCTGCATAAAATTTTCCTTTAAACTGGGGGAAAAGTGCTATGAAAACTTAGAAATGTTGAAAGCAGCTTTTGGAGAGCTGACAGTGGGAAGAAGATGAGTTTTTGGGTGGTTTTCCAAGTTCAAAAGTGGTCTAACCTCTGTTGAGAATGCTGAATGCTTAGGGCCTACGTCAGTGAGCACAAGATATGAATATATGCAGCCAGAAGACTGACAATGTGTGAAGTTGCTAACTTCTTGGGAATTTCATGTGGGTTCAGTTCAGAGCATTTTGAAAGTCAATCTGAATGTGCATCACATTGTGCCGTATTTTCGTCCCGCACCTCTCATTCTGCTTTATCTGTGCGTGAATTTCTGGCTTCCTACTCACCATATTTACTGCAGTGTGACAAAGTGCTCTGAATAATGGTGCAGTTGCTGGTCTCACTGTATAAAGTCTCCAGGACAGCAATGATTTGAATGTAAGTATTGCTGCTGTGACGAAATGAATTCACTCTGGAAATTATTGATGGCACCCATATACAAATTTCTGAGTATGTTTCATGGGTTGAAAGTCTTACTTTATATCCTTAGAGTTTTATTAAAAGGTAGACATTTGTGCAAAATAATGTACTTCATTTTTGTGTCAAACAGTACTTTAATTTTGACTAGCTCATGCAGGAAATATGGTGTGACCAGCATCACACTGAAGACGATGATCAGAAATGCCTGAAACTTCTGCTGAGGCAGATTTTTTTTTTTTAAGTTTCCACTAATGTAGTGAGATCATCATGTCAATACAGTACAGTACAGTAAAGAACAGACTTCTTGATTCTTATTTTTTAGATAAATATGTATGCACATCTCCTGTACAGGGGGTTTGTGTACATGTAACAAGTCCTTTAAATTTTATGCACTTAATTAACAGACATTGTTTTACTTAGAACCCACTGGAAAAGTGAGAACAGACTTCTTCAATGTGGAGGGCAACCCATCCTACAAGTACTTCTACTCAAACACTGAGAGTGTGGCTGCAACCATGATAAGGGTGAAGAACTCTATGAAATCTGATGGGAGAATGATAGAAGAACTCTGAATGTGGAATGCTGAAAGTAATTTTGTATTTTTGTGGGGTTTGTCAATTGAACATTTTGACGTTAATGTGTGTGACTGATATCTCTCTCACACTCAAACTGTATGTTTTGAAGGATTTTATATTTTTCTTCTCATACACAAATACTGGAAGCTGAATGACCTAAATTAAATACAGTACTTCTGTGTTTTAACATGGTATTGTGTTGGCAGGAACAAGTCAGATAGGTTTAAGAGGATGGCACAATGTAAGAGGATCAGCATCCAGACTTCTGTCTGACAATGTGAAGGAACACTGCAAAAATGGTAATTCAATGTGTAACATTTTGCAATGGCCACAGCAGGAATATGATGTTCAATTTCTGTGGGTGTAACCAAGGGCTAAGTTACTCTCACCGAACATTTCCTTGTGTTCAGTGTTCAAATTTATTGTCCTCTAGAGAAATAATAAAAGGAAACTCTGCTGTACAATACTGTAGAGCAAAATTATCATTCTCATTAAATGCATACATCTTTCAGGTGACATCCAAAGAACTATCAAGTTGAAAACATCACATTATGTGTAACAGGCAGTAATTTATCACAGAAGTGGGAAGTCATATTATGAATTATACTGATTCTCTTATCAGTATGGGGAGAAATCCCTCTACACTTAAACTACATACTTAGTTCATGAAATGAAATTATATCTCAGCTATAGGAAAACATCCTCTACATTAAAACTGAATTGTGAAACAAAACACTTGACTTGCTGATGTTAACAGTTATGTTGCCCTTTTGTATTCTGCTTCCTTGATAGTTTAGTATCCTGTTAGCAAACTGAACTTAAGTGATCACATTGGCACTGGCAATGAAAGAAACTTGGCAACATGAGATACTGTTTCATGTGTACCTTCCATTCATCTCATGTGTTTGTACCACACAAGATGGCTGAATTTTGACACCTTTATGGCAGAATGCAATTCCCTGTTTCTGATTTTGGGTTGTATAAGATTCAGAAACTGCTGTTTCATTTTATGTTTTGATGTCATTAGTAAGCGTCATACACTGTGGAACGAAGTGTTGGTAACTTACATGGGAATAAAGGATATAGAAACTTGAAAGACAGAAAATGTGCTTCAAAATGAATCTAGAAATGGGGTGGGAAGTTATAAGCTGAATTCATCTGGCTCATCGAAGGGTCCAGAAGCAGACACTTGTCCAGAGTAGTGAGTCCTGTTTTTCCATAACATGTAAAGAATTTACTCACCAGCAACGTGGCTCTTAGCTTTTCAAGGAGGACTTTACTCTATGGAATTAAGAAAGTTACTTTAAATTAATGATCAGTAATGTGGGTGGGATACCAAGGGTCTGTATACAAGGCACGGTTTTTCACCAGAGGCATTTTGTGTCAGTGCAAAGTGTATTGTTGTAAGTGGCCAACTGGTGTAGCAGACCTATTGTCAGTTCAGAGTGTACTGCCATAAATTGCCAGCTGATGCAGCAGGCATTATGTCACTGCAGTGTATACTGCTGTATGTGGCTACTTGGTGCAGCAAACCTATTGTGACACTTCACAGTGTGCTACCATAAATGGTGAGCTGGTGTAACAGGCATTGTGTCAGTGCAATGTGTACTGCTGTATGAGGCCAGTTGATGCAGCAAACCTGTTGTGTCAGTTCAGAATGTACTGCCGTAAATGGCGAGCTGGTGCAGCAGGCATTGTGTCAGTGCAGTGTGTACTGCTGTATGTGGCCAGTTGTTGCAGCAGACCTGTGTCAGTTCAGAGTGTACTGCAACAAATGACAAAGTGGTGCGGCAGACCTGTTGTGTTAGTTGAGAGTATACTGCCATAAATTGCCAGCTGGTATAGCACATGCCAAGATGCCAACATGAATGCCTTAGTTTGATATACTTACAACACCAGAGCATGTATTTTGCATGTGCATTATGAATAAATGAATGTAGAGATGTGGCCATAATCAGATATGATACCATTAATAAAAGCATATGGGTATTCTGATCAGTGGCAACAGGCAGGTGTAAATGTGAACATCTGAACTTGTTTGAATTACAACAAACAAAGATGATGGGGTGTTACCTAAACTCAGCCTACTTCTGGCCACTTCTGTACAAGTAAGCTATGTTAATTTGTGGAAGCTTGCTCTGCCGGTGACAGTGCTGTCAGTAGAGTTGTCAATGTTGTGATTAACAGGCTGAAAACACATTCAAGTCATCTGGGATGTTACTCTATTTTGATTAATGATTGGTATGGTATAGCATTCCAAAAGATTTGCATCTTCAGCGGGACCGCTGTGAGAAAATGCTGAATATAGGCATATGTGAGAAAGACTAACAAGATGCACACTTTTTTTCTTAATAATTTATTTCAATTAAGTTATCCTCGACATGTTTCGAACAAATAATTTTTCATCATCAAGAGGTCTGTACAAGCAGCTTACAGTATTTTACCATGCTGAAATTATATTAAAATTACACGAATTGTCTAGATGTAGGTTAATCTATACAGACAGTTCATATAATTTTAAAATAATCTATATAGATATCTATATAGATTATATTTATAACTAAACAATTAATATAATTTCAGCATGGTAAAATGCTGTAAGCTGCTTGTACAGACCTCCTGATGATGAACAATTATTTGTTCGAAACATGTCGGGGATAATTAATTGAAATAAATTATTACGAAAAAAAGTGTGCATCTTGTTGGTCTTTTTCACGTATGTGTATCACGATTTACGGTTCAGAGAACGTATAGCTGAAAATAGGGTTAGTGTGTCACAGGTTGTATGTGTCTAATATGTTATTGATGTAAAGTTTGATATGACCTAATACTAACATTCTGGGATGTGGCACAGTATGGTCTGGTACACATCAGTTCTTTTACTCTGAATATGGAAGTGGCAGGTTCTTCCAAAACATTTGTACCTCATGAACTACATGGCAACACACTTCACAAGGCTGTAGTCAGAACTTCAAGGTAGCCACTGATGGCCAGGGTTCATTTTTGTTTTAAATGCTCATTTTTGCTCCTGCTAATATTATTCATTGTATTTCATACATTTTTAAACCTATAAACTTCAAATAAAAAGTACACTCTTAAGAATGGATCCACCTACCAATCCCAAAGTTTCAAAACAGTCCACTTATTTTTATGCAGCTTAGTTTAGGATCCTGTTTAGATTTGGTCAGTTTCATTGTTGTTGTTGTTGTCTTTGGAATTAGTCATTTCAGATACAATTGGATGCACTGTTACAAAGTCTGGAGCTGAATGTATGCAGATATGTCATCCTGTTTTGTAAGCCAGCTGAACTGTGGCTGATCTGGGTGGCTGGAACAAGTTTGTATTCCTTTGTGAAATCAGTGGAAACAGACCTGTATCAAATGAGTTAGTATAATTTGGGACCAAAGGCAAACTTCAATCATTCTGCTATAATAATTTATATGTGACTTTCATGTATGGTAGTTTCATGTTTACGTCAATCTTCCCCTCAACAATTCAGTTTGTTACCTGTCAGAGGAATAAAATATGGTGACATTTCAGAATGATTAGTCACACTGTCATTTATATGCTGTTGGGTTTGATATATGATTACTTATTACTTCCTATTGGTTTGAATCCCACCGGGGGCATGGATGTTTGTCTGTTTGAGTGTTGTGCGTTGTCAGGTAGAGGTCTCTGTGACGAGCTGATCATTTGTCCAGAGGAGTCCTACCGACTGGTGCGTCGTCATGTGTGATCTAGAAAACCTCAAGAATGAGGAGGCCATGACCCGCTTTGGGTCGCAGCGCCACAGCAAAAAAAAAAAAAAAAAAAAAACCCCTTCCTATTGCAATAGTATGGCTAAAACATGAATGTGTATTGAATGATATATAACACAACTGATACTGAGACAGATTCTTTCATGTACTTAAGATTTCTGCATTGCAGTGGCAACAAAAATGAACGTGGGAAAAATATGACTGACTGTGAAAACGAGAAGCTCAGTGATACATATGCTAAATATTACAGCCCAACTGAACACCTTGCAGTTAAAATTATTGTGCTCTTTAAAGTAGAGTCATTTTCAAACACTGTGTAACAAGGAAACGCAAATAGGTTGGGATAAAAAATGACAAGCTGTGTGATTCTAATAGATATAGGTGTATGTACAATATGACTGTATTTGGGAAAAGATAGGAAATGTGCTGCTCTCTCAATGACAGCTACTAGACTTGCTGCAAGGCCTTAACTGTATGTGGATAACTTATCTCCTTTGATATTTGACAGTTTATCTACTAAGACAACATACTGTGTGGGGCTGTTAGACCAAATAGAATAGTGATGTCTGGGAGTTGTCGACAGAAAATGAAACTGAAGCAGGGTGGCAAAAATTAGGGTTAGGGACAACTGGACAGCCATGACATGGAAAGACAAATTATATGTCAAACATACTGACATACATGTCTTCTCCACCAGCAGAAGGTAATCTGTATGATAAGCATGGAAAAGCTCTGAAATTAGCCATCATACAAGACTGTAACAGGCACAAGGGGATGTGGACAAATTGGACTGCATGACAGACTCTTGCTTCATTAGCAGGTGGCCCTGGAAATGGACAAAGAAGCTATTCTTCCACCTTCTGGACCTTAACAGTCTCAACAGTTTTAACATTCTTGTCTCTTGTAGTTCAAAATTACTACATTGATTATTCAACTGCCATTGGCGAGAAACCTAATACAAGAGGCAGGGGTGGGGTGCCTTAAACTCATACCACAAGACAAGGATGATAAACCCCATCCCCCAACTAAAAGGACTTGACACACAACACAACACTGGCCTTTCGAAGGGAAGAGAATTTACTGCCATGTGTGTTCTGCTGATAAGAATGCAATACAAGTGTCCAGAATGCAACATGGGTTTGTGTGTTACTCCATGTTTTAAGGTATATCATACAGAACAGCATTTCTCAGCACCATCTGACAATGAACTTGAAACACAGAGCACACACACAAGTAAATTTTGGCACTGTTATTACTGAACTGATATTTTTCAAAAGCATTTTCTGGAAAAAATAGTGGGGGTGATGAGGCCATGGATTTCACAAAAGATTTCATAAGAACAGACTGGGCAGAAGGCCCTTTATATGTGAATTTGTTTAGTTTTGCTGTGTGAAAAGAAAGAAAAAATACGAACTTCTGCTTGGAGAAATCTGTAAATAATTCCTGATTAGTGCAAAAAGTGTAAGGGGCTAGTAAGAAAAATTACCCTCATAAGTGGATATTTTAACCAGAATTAATTTTTGGACAAACTTTTATACAAGCTTTTTAGACAAATATGTTGAATAAGGTCCCTATCTTTATAAGTGTGGGACATTTTAAAAATGTCATCGTGTAGTGGGTTAACCTCCCTTTTGGGCTAAGAAGACATTTAGTTTAATGGGACAGAGTTTTCCTGTTTGACCTTTAAAGGTAATATTCACTGCTGTGAGACACATCTCATATGACTTTATATTGTTTTAACACTTAGTAAAGAGCTATGTAATTGTGTGATGAGGATGAAAACAATCACCTGGAAGTATTTTATATTATGATACATTACATTAGTAACCCTGTACATCATGCTACAGAATTCCAAAAAGTCCGGTGTTAAATGACCTTTATTTTATGTTGCTGCATAAAATAACATGCAGAATACAGCTTGGAAAATTAAATGATTACAAACAATTATCATATTTAAAATTTTACTGAAATATCAACAAACATATGATACATCTGTTTTCACATGTCTCATGCCTCACTCTTTATTGTATTTATCTAATCACATAGAACTGCAGTCTCATGTCAGACTGAGAAGCACGCTGATTGGAAGAAAGGGGCAGTACACTATACTGTTAGACCATGACCAAGGATAAAGCAACTGATCATTCTTCAATATTAACTTATACATTTCTACAAATTATCTCTTGGCAGTGAATAAAGTTGGGTCTATAGTAAGTTGATAAGTGTGTACAACAGGATGGAAGCCAGGTAATGGAATGTCATGATGTGTGTTCACGTCTACAGTTCTGGTTTTAGAGAAGTGATGTATGTGACACTCTTGCAATACACATAATGCCTGATGAGGCACGCTGATATTGATTCGGTAAAAGTCCTGAGAATGTTCGTCACTTTCTACACTCCTTGGAGCTCCTAGCTTTATTATTTCTTAACAAACTGTCTGTAAATTATTCTTCATCTTTCTGTAATGCAACTACCTGTGTACACTTTTTTGTGTGATGGTTATTAGGAATTTCTTTTACATTACACAAAAATATTGTGATGAAAACCAGAGTGACATGATCATGATCATGAAGAATAAGCTACAGACAGTTGCAGCAACACTCACCTCCACTTTGCAAGGCACTACAGTGTGCGGCTAGACATCAATCTGGAACGACGTTTCCCTGCTGAGCTTTGTGGAAGCTCCACTGCGCCCAGACTTGCGTCCCAACTTGCTCATGTCGCACTCTGCTTCACTTAGTTCATGTGAGTGTGAGTCAGAAAAACGTGAAGGAGGATGAATACGATCACTGAAACTGTAGATGAAAAGTGACTTGACAACATGGCAACAATAGATGGTGGATGCATGGAAGAAACTGCTTATCATCACCAGTAGGTATTAAAATGTTAAACACTGAGCTCCATGCACAATTTACAAAAGCAACCTACTTTCCTACTGAAAGGATTATTCAGACTTCTTTCATTTTGTAAACACTTAATGTAATTAGATCAAGTAAGCATATGACAAACATAAATTCCGTCTACATTAGAACTGGTGAAGTATGATGTTATTTACTACTACCATCTGCATTCAATAATGTTTTCTACATGTCCTCTATAAATGGTGCAATATTCTGGTATTTTGTCTAGATGAGAACTGCCTATATAGGATTTCCCCATACCTTAGCACAGGCACTTCTCTGGGCCTTCCCCAGGCAGTACTTATAAAGCCTACCCCATATTTCATTGTTTGCTCATCTGCCACGTTCTTATTACTGGTTGCAGGTAAGATCAGAAAGGATGGCACTAAAGAAGACTCTAGTGGCATACAATTCATATCATGTTGCGTGAAAATCAACTTACATCCTGTCCTAAGTTGAGATGGACAAGCAAACATCCAGGAAGGGAAGTAGGCTAAAAAGGAGCTTGTATTACAGGTAGGTTGATGTTAATTCTTCTATTCATTAGTGACAGATATGTTTCATAAATACTGATAAACATCTTAACTGCTCACTGTACTGTACAGGTGGGGGATCCTACCTGAATGTGGTTTCTTCAGTGTGACTGGAGTAGCCGCTACTGCTTCGTACTTGTCGCTTCCCCATCATCTGTCCTTTGTTCTTGGACTTTCTAGATGGGTATGGTTTTCTTGTATCTGATGGGGAAGTTTCAGAAGATGAGCTTGATTCCTCTATGCCAGGCTTGCCCACTTCTGCAACAAATATACAAGTTCAAATCATTATTGTGCAGCTGTGTTGGTTGACAGGTGCATGCAACTGCTTCCCAGAAGGGATGAAACAGTCATGTGTTCCATGGGCTGATGTCCTGGCACAAGTGCCTTATATACATATAAGATATTTGCTCAAAATTATATTTTGTATCAGATTATTGAATCATGGCTGGGACTGAAGCTGTCCAGGTTCATAAACATAACTTGTTAGACAGTGATGTAGGTACAGAATAGAAGAAATAACGAGTTATGGTAGGTAATGGTAAAGGTAAAGCTGCCCTTGTACATCTCATGAAGGCATATGGGGGTGTGGAAGTAAAGCTCTACACATTCCAAACCTTTACAATGTATCAGGGGTGTCCATTCCATGGGCTGCATGCAGCCCACAGTCATGTTTGTAAATTATGTGTGTACTATACAAATTACAATACAATTGAGGAGGTTACAGACCGCTTACTGTGAATGTTATACAAATGGCCCAAGCAGCAGCCCATAATAATGGTTGTGGCTCTCTGCCACAATTGTTGGATGCCCCTGCTCTAGATGGAGGTGAGTGGTCAGCTTCACACTCTAACCACTTTACCACTGGAGAAACAGTCTCTGATACCCATTGAAAAGGGGACTGGGTGAGGTCAAAAAGCCCCTTTGGATACTGTGTCAGTTGACTGTGCCAGTAATGGAACAATCCCTTGGTTGTCCAACCAAGGGACTGTTACACTACAATACCCCAGCTCCTTATACTAATGTGGAACTTTGTGATTTGCATATCTCATTATACCAAGAATACAGAAGTCCCATGGATACTGTGGATGATGATGCTTCAGGCACCACACTTTCTGCCTGTTATTTTCACCATAAAGTCCAAAGCACTTATTGCCAGCAGGTATCATTGCAGACATTTGTGTCCACAGAATGGCTAGAAGACTGAAGCCAAAGTATGTTGGAAGGGCAAAATGTAACAGCTTGTGGGATATGTGAAAAGGACTTCTTTCTGTGGCCTCAGTATAAGTATTCATTAGGAAAGTGGAGTAAAGGAAGTTACAGAGAGTTGGCCATCTAGCTTAGGTGTGAAAAGGAACTACAAGGAGACAGGTTGAGAAACTAAACGGAATACAGTGAATGAGTTTTGAGCTGTGTGACTACTTAACCATCCTGTGCCTGAAAGAGACTTGCTAATGTTTAGTGGTCACTGTATATGAAACAGGTTGTTAAGAAGTAAATTATGACTCCTTACTTCAAACTATGCCATGCCAGAAAAAGACTAGGTCCTGGTTAATGGTGACTATACAAAACAGGTTGTGATGAAGTGAACTGTGACTCCTCACCTCATGCTGTGCCATGCCAGAAAGAGACTAGTTCCTGGTTAGTGGCCAGGTTATGTGAGACAGGTTGTGATGAAGCAAATTGTGACTACTCACCTTGAGCTATCCTGAGTCTGGAAGGCACTGATGCCTGGTTGTGGCTACATTATATAAAGTAGATCATGAAGAATTGTCATTGTACTTACCTCGAGCCATCCTGTGTCTGAAAGAGACTAGCTCCTGGCTAGCAGCCACTTGTCCCCCTGGGATTTCTCCCTCAGAGTCACTGCCCAGTGTATCGTACTCTGAAATAGGCAGGTGCAGAGTTAAAATCTTCTTAACTTCCGAATCAGTGCTCCCCAGGTTGTCCGACTCTGAAACAACGTGGGTCGGAATCAGGACTTGCCCCACCCACTTCTCCCTTGAATTTCAAGTTAGGAGATTGGGAGAAGTTAAAGTGAATGTTGGAGAATTTGGAAAAGTAACATGTATTAGATGGTATGATGAAGTTGTACCTGTCCCCCATGCAGGGAGGAAGAGAATGCCATTCAGTTATGTTCAAAATGCACAGAAACACAATTTAGAGAAAGACTTTTGAAGAGGAAGTGGCTAAATAGAAATTAGGAGATAATATACAGGAAATTAATTGTACTAAGATCACAGAATTCAGAAATCTAGACAAACTTTAAATGTAAGTGGGAAGACCAAACAGAAGCAAATATCAGGAGTGTAAAGGAAGAGAATGGAATGTTGTAATAGGAAGTGGTGGATCAAACACTGTAATATGAATAATGTATACCATCAGATTTAATGTAAGGGATGCACAAAATTCAGTGTTAGAAGTTGCAGTCCTTGGCAGTATGCATGAGACTGAACAGCTGGTTGTTATGGTTGTTGTTGTTGATGTTCTTGTTGTTTTGTGATGATGATGGTGGTGGTGGTGGCTTACAGTAAGTACAGACATCATATAAGGTGTGTACATACAGAGAGGCCCTGTTCATTACTGCTTTCCCAAGCACAAAATATTACATGCTGTCTACATTTTTTATCACAGACTACAAAGTTATATCTGACTCCCTGCCTATATAACAAATATGTATGTGGGTTTAGAATCAAACAATGTCCAAATTTTGCATATCATCTGGTATTCCTAAGGTGAAAGGGTAAGGAGGCACATACTCACTTGGGTCTGACAGAAAGAGCTACTGTCAATACCCAGACCACAGATTAGTACACTGGAACCTGGATTTTACATTTCTAAAGGGTCCATGTAAAATCAAGGTTACAAAAATTTATGTAGGTATTGAAGTGAAATACATTAAATAAATACTTCCCTAATGATAACACACACACAAAACTCTATCAGAACACCATGCGACAGATTTCAGTGCCAACTGTATGTTGTGATAGCCTGAGCTTTCTGGCTTACCATGGACATTTAAATTGCTATGAAATAAAGACAGACAGACCAGCACACGATCATGTTGGATGGTCAAGGCTAAAATATGTTACATGTGTTAACCAGAAAAGCTGTACAACTAGTCTGTGACGGGTTATAGGTTAACTTTACTACTGCTGCCTACAGGGAAGTAAGTACACTAGGCAACTGCAGCACATAAACGTATGTCTCTAGCAGGCTGGGTCAGGTGCAAAGTTTACAGATGCTGTTGGGTGCATGGTTCCACTCTGCTGGTATGATTATAAAGACACAGAATAGGAATCATATATAAAGCCAGTAGATGAGATGGCAAACTGTACCGAACAATAAATTCAGCAACATGCCTATTTAAGCTCAACTTGAACATACAATCAAGAAATAGAGTGTAATAAATATGGGCACTAAAGTATATAACAATCTGCCAAAATTTTAAAAAGAAATAGACAATTATAAAGCTTTTAAGAAAGAGTTAAAACTATTCCTTCTTCTTCAATCTTTTTACTCAGTGGAAGAATTTGTATCTTCTTAGCGATTTATCTATGATATGTATTTGACTTTTAATTATACAAAATATAAATAGTTTTATGTGGATTTATTTGCTGTATACTATTTTGTTGGTTTTATAAAGTAATTCATATGTTTAAAATATATTACAAACTGACGGGTCTACTATCATATGTATGATATTTGGACTAAATAAAAATACAATACAATACAATACAAAATTTGGCAGAAAACACATATGTATATTCCCCACAAAATTAATAATGTTTGTATGGAAGTTTTAGTGGAACCAATAAATATGTGCACAGAATGAAGAAAAATGTAGATTCAAAGAACATAAAACCCAAGTTTCACTGTACACACCATTTCCTAATTGCAACAGGATTTCACTACTCATTCCTCAACCCCCCCCCCAACCAAAGTATCCTCTTATGGAGAAAAAGTGTAAAATTTGTGTAGATTTGAAATGGGCTGAATTGGCTGCAGAGAGGGTCCAAGGTTGGAATACTGTGATCACGGTCATGACACTTTACATCCAAAGAAGATGAAATGTATTGATCCCTGGATGAGAAATATACCCTACAAGACTGTGATCTGAATAATTGTACATTTATGTCCTGTTATTGCAATAAAGAAGATCATAATATAATTCTTTGAGATCTGAATATGTTCAAATATTTGGGAACAGCATTAACAAATCAAAATAGCATTCAGAATGAAATTATGGGAAAATTCAATGCGGAAAATGCCTGCTACATTTAAGTTTATTTCAGTGCAGTTCAGTTTTCTGTGCTCCCCTCTGCTACATTTCATGCACACTCAAATATACAAAATTATAATTACAGATATGACATGCGGACACCATCATAATAAAACAGAGCAGCTGGGAGGAAATATTGAGATGGATATACAGTGTTGTGCTTCTCTGCACAAGAATGAACCTTCAAGCTAAACAAAGGCACAATTTTTTTTTGAGTAGAACAGGAACTATTAGCTTCTTGAAAGGACTCTCATTCATGGAATTGGGTTAATTAATCTGCTTAGAATTTCCAATTCAGTCACTGTCAAAGACACTACCTAAGCGTAACAGAAATACAGTCCATAGCTCATAAATCTACAATCACTGTAGTGTCTTTTTGCTTCTAAACATACCTCTCAAGCACAATATAAAGAAGCAAACAATAAATGATAGTTTTTGGTTTCACATTAATTCAAATTTTGCGCCTAAAATGAGACTTTAACCTTTTGGCACCGGAGTTGTACATTTAAATTTTAGCACATTCTGTATGTAAAATGTGAATAATACAGAAACCAAAAAAGGTAGCATTATGAAACAAACGGCATTTTGAAGAGAAAAACAGAGAGTGTGCAGCATGTTTAAAATACTCAGTACTTATATTTGTTGAAAAAACTATAAGAAATGCAACATCTGGAGGGTAGCAGTACACCCATCCTATATATAGGACACACGGTTCTTAAAGGTTAATATTGTTACTTTGCATTATTTAAAATTTGCATAAAATTACATTGCTCTAGTGAGTTTCTATTAACACCATTTGTGCCCTGTACATGTTTCTACACAAAAAAGTCCCTGTCCATGCCAAGAAGGCAAATAGGAGAAGCAAAGATGTAGTTCCACTCATTCTTAACCCTGAAGGACCCACAGTACCCACTGAACAGGAGGCTGGGTGGGCCTAAGAACTAGTCTGGATGTTTTGGAGAAGGTACATGTTTCTACACACATAATCAAGAGGTGCGCATAAAGTCTTGATCTGTTGTTAGTTTTTTTTATAACCACTTATCACTGTATCATGTCACTAAAACCTACATGTTTTAAGTGTGTTACTTAATAACCGTGTTAGTCACTAAGATAACGCTGGGGATGGGCGGATGAATGAATGAGTGTGGAGGAGTGGAGGAAAGACGGTAATGTAATGTTGCAGCACATTCATGTAATGTTATACCTCTTCAGCTACCACAACCATGTGATACCATTTCACTTGAAGACAGCACTTTCATGGTGATTTAATTTTGCCACCAACAATAAAACATACTTAGGTCTTCATATGAAGAGTCAAATATTATCGACATTTGGACTTTCTAAACAGATTTTTATAGAGTCTCCAATTTCATTCTTTATGGAAATCCATCCATTGGGATTTACGTTGATACATGTTGATGGCCAGACGGATGGATATGTCAAAGCTAACAGGTGCATATTTTCAACTATGTGAATACACCTACAAACTTGTCCCAGTACCACTTTGTCCACCCCTAGCACATATGGACTGGCCTGGGACTGAACCTGGGCGTCCGCAGTGAGAGGCCAACAACTAATTGCCTGACCCATGGCAGAGCCCCAAACCCATGCTGTGTAACAACTGTAGCAGGAGTCCAGTTGTAATGACATATTAAAATATATTAAATATTATTTTAAAATATATTCAAACCAATATGTCACTGCTAAATTATTTACATGTGTGACATATGAATTTTTTAAAAATTGTATAGATTCTTGTATAGTCCCACACATATCCACTTGTATGGATGTTCCAAATTTTTTGTTTCTAAATTAAACTTTCCCATAGGCACACAACAGGTATACTATCCTGCATAAAGGTGTTTTACTGGAAGATACAGCTAGCATGTTCGTATGGGAAAAGTTCTTACAAAAGTGAAAAATTGGAACATCTGTATTGGTGGGTACATATGAAGCAATAAACAGATCTATAAAATCTGAAGAAAGAACTTATCAGTCACATATGAACAGAATTTAGTACTGATAAATTGTGTTGATGTATGTGATAAAATAAAATTTTAATATACAGTGAAAGTTGTTTAAGATTGCACTGCTTAAGATGTTTTCCCATGTCAGACAGAATAACTGAGTAACATAATCTTCTTGTGTGATTAACATATACTTTGCCCTTTAAAGTTTTCTATTTAAAAAGATAGTATGAAGAATTCCCAATTCATTGAACTGTTCTTCCATTTTAATACATTTTCTGCATCAAGAATAAAACAGTTTTCCCCAGTTCTCATTCATTCAATTTCCTTCACATACATGTACTCCCCCACTTACAAACAGGATATGTTCTGTAAACCCGGTTGTAAGTAAAACACATGAAATGAGGTGGAATATACACCATCCAGCAAGTTGAGGGGGATTCAAATAAATAGTCTTTCTGTTGTAAAATAATAAGAACAGACATCATCCCAGCTGTGACAATCAACACTGTGTATGTGCAATTCAGATGTACGTTAACATGAAATTTTAATGACATTTTATAGTAGTTTGTATTGAAATTTTCTTAAGGAAATTTTGGTTGTAACTTCGGTTGGTCATATGTGGCATTGTCATATTTCAGGGAGCAACTGTATACAATAATGAAATGATGCAGTCATTTTCTAACAGCTAATCCCCAAGGTTGTTCCAACATGTTTTACTGGACATAAGAAACATGGCTTATTTGTGATGTGTGTCATCTGTTGCACTGGTGAAGCAGTGGCTTGTGTTTGAGACAAATTATTGTTGCAACACTTACAGTGGATCATTACAGCCTCTTTACCTCCTCCATATTAGTCCAGGTCCACAAAACAGTTGATGCATTTTAACAAAGCATCTACTTTGAGACACAAGCTCACGGCATGTAGGCAATCTAATAGTTGAAGAAATGTGGTTTTATGGAGTGCACTGTGACTGTGTAACCATTTTACTTTAATTTCAATAATATAAAGTACTCTGTTTGCAAAATATTTACACATTTTGGTGTTCACTGTGTATGTGTGTATTGTATTTGTCCTGTAGAACAATTAATTACTGAACACACATTGAGCAAAGCCATCACATCAAGAACTGCTCTCAATTAAAGAAAAGATGGATATTATAAACAAAGCTGACACTACTGTAAATGTTCTGTGCATAAAAATCACTGAATACATTGGCGTTTCTACTTTTTATTACTGGTTTCCTTAAAAACTTATAAAATACTTAATTTTAATATCAATGTATTTTAACTGTGAAATTACCAAAGAGACACACAGCTGCATTAAACCATCCTACTTTAAATATTATGCTCATTATGTAACAAGCTGAGCTCAATATTGATTTTATCTGACAATGTAAGTGTATCTTCACATTGTATATTACTTTTTAATTACTGACAGTCTGAGGATGGCATATAAATATCTGAAATATGTAGCTTTATCAGTTGTGTTGATGAATGAAAATACTATAGTTGTGTTAGACTGAAAACTGTTGCCATTACTGATACTATGCACAGTGGGATGAACAGTATAAAAGTACATCTTTTAATTGTTTGTGCAGCAATATCATGTGTGTTGATCGTGGTACCTTCTCAAGATGGCCCATGACAGTCAAAATATACAAAGAACACAAGTGATGATTATACCAAGCCATTATCTGTGTTATGCTTTGATGGTCTGCTTCAGTGTTAGTGAATATGTAACAACAGAGCTGCATGTAAACTTCATTAAATTATTAATTAACGTGTCAGAGACACAATTCACTATCATATGAACGCTGACCTGTAATATATGATCAGTAACACTAAAATTACAGGCAAAGTAACTGGTCACCCTGAGCAATGCCATAATTTTAAACTTTTCTTGTGTCTCTTAATCAGTTTGTAACAATGACAGCCAAATAATAGTACCTTGGCTTTCAGAGTGGGGATCCCGCAGTTTGCCTCCTTTTCTTCTGACTTTTGTGTACTCTGGTTCTTTCTGCTGAAAAACATCAAATTGATAAAGTACAGATGCTGACATGATGTAAAAGTAACAAGCCAATGCTCTCAGTCATCTGTGTGACTGACTCTTCAGTTCACAGGGGCTGCTGTCCATAAAATATATGTACTCAAACACATCTGACTACAGCCCACAAAACAAATGACAACACAGGAGAGAAAACTGCACCAGATCATGACAGAACACGCACAATTCAAATTTTCGTATCTACAGAATACAGAAATGGGAGTATGATACGCATGAATATGAACAATAAAAACAACAGGGCAAGTACATATTATGTAGAATTGTGCCATGTTTGTATGACCACTGTTGCCATGGAAACAACAGTGTGTTCTCTTGGTAGTGTTGAACCATGTCACTGTTAACAATACAGATATTGAATGTGTTGTCATGAAATGCAACACTGTGTTCCCTCTGTACTGCTCATAAAATACTGAGGTCTTCATGTAAAGTGCCCAAAATTTTTGTGTAAGTTGAACCAAATTTGGAGTTTTTGGACAAAGTTTCATAAGACATAACCAGTATCAAATTTCACAAAAATCCATCCAGTGGGAGCCGACTTAATATATGCGGACAGACATGATGAAGTTAACAGGTGCTTTTACAACTACGTGAAGCACCTAAATATACATAAAATATAAGATTTGGCATCACAGTAATATTTAATGTAGAAAAACAGAGAACAAAGAACCAGGTGACAACACTACTGGAATACACCTTTTCTTCACGTTCCCAATACCGATACTAAGTAGTTACCTGAAATCTGGTATGTACAGAAGCTAGAAGTTATTTTAAGCAGTCAGGAAACTTGTATTACAACCTGCACAAAACACTAATTTCTAGTTCACATAATATTTAGACATTTTTGATCTATTTAATTTCTTATAATATTCCATTGTGTGTTCAAGAATGAAGTACTGGGGAATATATTCAGGCCTAAGAGGGAAGAGGTAACAGGAGAATTGAGAAGACTACATAACAAGAAGCTTTATGATCTGTACTCCTCACAAAATACTGTTTGGGTGTTCATATGTAGATAAACGAGATGGGTGGGGCACATAACACATCTGGGGTACAGGAGAGGTGCATACAGGATTTTGGTGGGGAAACCTGAGGGAAGATGACCACTTGGAAGATCTAGGCATAGATGGGAGAATAATATTAAAATGGGTCTTCAAGAAGTGGATGGGGGCATGGGCTGGATTGATCTGGCTCAGGATAGGGACAAGTGGCAGGCTGATGTGAATGCATCAATGAACCTTCGGGTTCCATAAAATGTAGGGAATTTCTTGACTAGCTGAGGACCTGTTAGCTTCTCAAGAAGGATTCTGCACCATGGAATTGTAATATTCCATCATTTTTATAATAATTACAGATAGACCCCTATATTTTTGGTTGAGAAGCATTGATGTACTCCACTTTTCACCAACAGCTCAAATATGCACACTGAAGATCCACATTTTGTCTGCTTATATTGTACGTCATGTCAATAATAAATTAAAGCTGTATTCCTTCACAACTACATACTATTAGTATGGCAATGCATATTATTATAACAGAACCTGAACAAGCTGACAACTTCAGTTGTTGCACCTCCATACAAACATTGCCCCAAGCTTTCATTCATTCATTTAGTAGTCTGTCTTACAACAGGTTCAAAGCCTCTTCCAAAGCGAGCTCTCCACATAGTGCGATCCAGAGCTTCCTCTTTCAAATGAGAGTATCCTCTTCTTTCCTTAAGGTTATCCAATAGCTTCCTACGTCTTCTTCCTTGTCTTCCTGTCACTTCTATTCCCCCCTTGTATCTTTCCTTCAGTAACCCATTGTAGAAGGCAGTTTCGACGCAAAATGTGACCAATCCAGTTTGCCTTCCGTTTACGTATTTCATGTAGGATATTCCTCTGCTCCTTGACTCTAAGCAATACATCTTCATTTCTCACATGATCAGTCCAACTGATCTTTTCCATCCTCCTCCAGCACCACATTTCAAAACTTTCCAGGTGTTTCTGATCTATTGCCCGAAGCATCCAAGTTTCAGCACCATATAAAGCTATGCTCCAAATGCAGCACTTCACTAGCTTCTTCCTCAATTCCAAGTCCAATGTGCTAGTAAAAAGAGTCCTCTTCTTGTTGAATGCAGCTTTAGCCATAGC
>Ga0268261_10000214_pt1 | contig 35625 bp, 26 predicted proteins | sample TergutNc150P1_FD_190353 | JGI IMG/M metagenome (GOLD analysis project Ga0268261, IMG submission 190353) | Nasutitermes corniger P1 segment gut microbial community from laboratory colony in Florida, USA - Nc150 P1 (SPAdes) (version 2) | ecosystem: Host-associated > Arthropoda: Insects >... | reverse complement strand
CGTGTTGCCATATTATACGCACTCCTATCCTATAAAAGTTCACGTATAATTTTGCCAAATCGAAAGCGCTTAAGGGAAGTGGATATTTTAGGTAATTAACTCGAAGGAATTTTACTCCTCAGGACTGAACCATATCTTCGAAAGCAATTCTAAATTCTGTCTGTAACAAATCCTTTAATTTACCTTGGTTAACAACTTTTGATTCCCAAAAAATCAAGAATCGGCGTGACTCTATGCTTTTTCTATAGACTTCTTCACATTTCCCTTTAACAGAAGTATTTGGAATTTTAGGGGGATTTATATTTTTAACAAAGTTTTTAGCCTCGGTACTTAATTCACTCTTACTTTCAATTGCGTTTCTAATTTCTCTAATTAGTTCATCTCGCTTTTGACTCAATCTGGTTGAACGGTTAATTTTATAGCTTTTGGTGAAATTCTCAATCATTTCTTGAGAGATAAATCCTACAGTATTTTGAATCTGTGCTGTATCTTTAACATTTCCCCAAAAATTTTCAGGAAGATAGCTTATAATTTTATTAGTTGTATCTTTTATTATTTTACTAATTGTACTTCCATCCAATCCAAGCCCAGTTAGGGTGTTATCTTCAATTTTATTTTTTTTAAACTCGGATTCAAATTTTTCACTGATTCGTTTGATACTGTCTCCAAAAAAATGCCTCAGCTGTGAAATTTATGCTTCTACTTCTTTGATATCACTTCTATTTTTTGATTGAAGCGACACAGCATTATGATTAAGCTTAGAGAGTGCCTTTTCGACACTATCAATAATGGCGAAGGCTTTTACTGATGAAGAATATTTTTCTCCAAACTCCTTTATCTCGGTTTCTAAAGCGTATAATCCAGAGCAAATGTTTAAAATTTCTGTATCCGCATGTTTTTCCTTAGCTAACTGCAAAGCATCATCTGATTTTTTAATCATATTATTCGTTGCATATTCAGAAGAAGCAAAACTATTATATTTATAATAACACCCACGCTTTTCGTTCTGTATTGGTATTAATCGTGTTTCAAGTTCCCATTCATCATTTTCAGTAGCTACCTTGTTCTCTACTGCTTTCCCAGCATACCCTATCTTAGCTGCGGTAAAAAATAATTTTTTATCTGAAAGTTTGATTGAAAAATCTTCATCTTGTTCAAGCTTAATACTTGAAGACCTTAAAGCACGTCGTTGATCTGGATCCGTCAAAGTATCTGCTTTATTAATAACAAATAAAGAGCGACCAATATCTATACTCGTTTTAGTATCATTCTGTTCCGCACTTTTAAGATACTGTAATAAAGCATTATTGCCAGCTCCTTCTATCTTATCAGGTGCTGCAACAAAAATTAAAATAGAATGAGTCTGATTTGAAAGTGCTTCTTGCAAGGTCGCTTGATGTACTTCGAAATTACTGTCTGTTCCTGGTGTATCGTAGATCGTAAATTTTATTCTCTCATTATCTAATGGTATAGGGAAGACCACTTCTATCTCAGATGTTACATCTTCATTTGTGTTGAGATGTTTTAAAATCTCCCCTACTTGAATGTGTTTTTCTTTGCCTTTTAAGTCATTTACTTCTTTTTGGATGGATGTTCTGGAAGGACATTCATATAAGGTTGTATCAATTTCAAATGTGGAAGAATTCCCATTCCAAAACATTTTAACTTTGTGCTCTCTCAATTTAAAATTAATTTCTACTTTTTCTTTGTTTGTAGGACTTATTATTTTGAACATTTTAGCTGTTTCTGACTTAATGCTTTCAGGAAATATCGAATATCCAAGGATTGCATTTATTAGTGAGGATTTACCACTACTATATACTCCCGTAAAACATAAATTCACTGTACTTTGCCGAGTTTTTTCTATTTTTTCTGAAATATTTTTAATTTCATCTTCTATATCTTTTGCAAAAATTTCTACTAATTCCTTAACACTACTGTTTTTATAAAATTCCCAAAATTCATCCTTATGCTTTCTTAAGCTTTGCATCGCATCTTTTCCATGCACAACAATTTGTTGATAGGTATCTTCCATACTTGGAAGTCTCTTTACCAATTTGGCTCTGACCTTTTGTGAACTACTTTCATTGAAATACTCAACCATCTGACTAAAATCTTCAAAATCTGTTGAGGTTGTTACAACTTCTATGTCTATTACTGTTTGACCATCAAATGCCTGAAAAATATCTTTAAAAAATTGATTGCCAAAATCTTGTAAAACGAATTTCCCCTTTTTTTGCATATACTCACTAAGTACGCTGTCTTTTCGAATGATTAATTCTTTTTCATTTGACAAACGTTTAAATTCAACTTCTTTTTTTGCCGGGTGATACGTCATTCTTAACTTATCTAACACATTGCCACCTCACTTCAGTATTTTTTCAACAAAAAAGGAGAAATCTCCTATGACGAAGAAATTTTCCTGCGTTGCGGAAAATTTCTTCTGGGAATTCACTAACTAAGACTGATTTTTGTAGCAACTTTTCCTTGACTTAACACAAAAAGTGTTAATTAACTAAAATAAAAGGCAACTTTTTACTCCATTATCATTCGTTTATGCCAAATTTTTAATTTTTTGAACATTTAACTTCTCTCATTACCTATGATATAATCATTATAGAGGTGATTCGATGGATGAAATGACTTTACTGGAACGTCTGCTAGAGGAGAAGAAAGTTAAGGCTCGGATGATTTATTATGGTACGCAGATTTCGATGGCTTACAATTCCAATAAAATTGAGGGTTCCCGATTGTCGGAAACCCAAACGAAGTTTTTATTTGAAACGGGGACACTTGTTGCTGAACAGAATCAGCCCGATACGAAAGTCGATGATATTTTTGAGGCGATTAACCACTTCGAGTGCTTTGATTTTGTACTTGATACCATTGACGAGCCGCTAAGCCATGACTATTTGTTTAAGATGCACCGCTTACTTAAAAAGGGCACTTCCGATGATCGGTCTGTAATTATGAACGTGGGGCAATATAAGAAATATTCCAATATCGTAGGTGGTTTTGTAAAGGACTTGGAAACGACCCCGCCCGAAGAGGTGGACCGCTCAATGGATATTCTAATTAAGGAATATGAAGCACTTTTTCCAAAGGATTTAGAAAAAGTTGTCGATTTTCATGTGGACTTTGAAACGATTCATCCATTTTCCGATGGGAATGGACGGCTGGGGCGATTAGTTATGTTCAAGGAATGTTTGCGAAATGGGATTTTACCTTTTGTGGTCAATGATGAATACCGGAGTTTCTACATTCAGGGGCTTGATGAATATCGTGAGGGCAACAAGGAAATGCTATTGGATACCTTTGGGGCTTCCCAGGATAATTATTCGGCTTTTTTGAGGAAGCTAGGATTTAGTGGGGCCGTTCGGTAGGATACTAAAAGAGGGGAAACTGCGTGTGGGCGGTTTCCTCTCTTTTTCATTCATTCACTTTTCGTAAGCCTCAATCAAGCACTCATGCAACTTATCCCGTCTACTGTAATTAATCCCCACCAAGAGCATATTCCCGTGATAGTCTTCCAAAGCAGATGGGTAATTCCTTTGTTTGATTTGTTCGATTGCCCCTTCGGCGGTCTGTTCGTATTTCAACTCCAAAATGATGGCTGGTTTATCCAAATATTTCTTTCTAGGAATGAGTGCCAAATCTGCAAATCCTTTTCCAGAAGGCAGCTCCCTTATTATGGTGTAAAATTGTCGGGCCGTGTAGAATGCCAGTGATAGGGTACGGTTTTATCTTCAATGTGGTACGACAAGTAGCCGAGATGCACCAAAAGGGTTAAAATATCGTCTGCTGACTTGAAGTTTTCTTTGGACATATCATTTCTGAAGCGATCAATTTTGATTTCAATGCTTTCACCTGACAGCATTTGAACGATTCGCTGCCGTAAGCCGTCAAAATCGAGGGCAATATATTCTGCTAACGCTTCGTATGTTTCAGTTTGGTTCCAGTAGTTGAAAATTACACCGCCCAAAAGGGCTTCACTCACCGATGTAGGATTATAAATCGGTGCTCCCGACTCTTTAAAATAGCCATTATACCAGGAGCTAATTTCAGTAAAGTTCATCTGAAACCTTTCACATAATCTCTTGACCTCGAAAAAAGAAAGCGTCCCGCACTTTTGGTCGCTTTCTTTTTTTCGGTTAATTCACCATTTCCTCTGTAAAACAGAAATGGCTCATGTTGGTGACGATTTCTTCGATGTACTTGCCTTTAACCATGGATAAAAGCCTAGTACGGATTTCGTGGAAGGGCTCCAAAGCCAGTGGTGGGTCGTCGTCATGCATGTGGAATCCATCCATGATGAGCTGCCTCAATTCACCTTCCCTGCCCTCCTGGGCCCGTTCGCATATATAAGTAATGAATTTTTCCCGTCCAGGATGATTCATGTCAGCACCTCGCTTTCTGAATGTTTAGTATGGCTGATAACCCCGAGGATTATACGAAAATTAACAATGTTGCCAGACTTGTCGATTATACATTTTTTCAAAAGAAAGTTCTTGCACTCGGTTACAAAACATGATAAGATACTTTTTAACAACTTAAAACAGATGGAGCGTGATGTTATGGAAAAAGGAATGAATGCAAAGGTTTTTATCAACAATGTCTTGAATGGTTCGGCACTAGGCATTATTATTGGCGTCTTGCCTAATCCCATCGTCGCTGCCATCTTAGGGCTCTTCGGGGATGGGCCGTTAATCACTTTAGGACGGCAAATGGGAACCATCTATCAAATGGCAACGCCGATCTTTATCGGTGCCTTGGTGGCCATGCAATTTAAATTCCCTCCCCTTCGGGTCGCTGTCGTGGCGGGTGCCGCCTTCCTTGGTTCTGGTGTCGTCCGGTTCAATGCCGACTTGGGCGTATTTGTCGGGGCTGGTGCAGGGGACATCCTGAACACGATGCTCACTGCGGCTATCGCTGTTGGAATCCTGTTGCTAATCGGGAAAAAATTCGGCTCAACTGAAATCGTGTTCTGCTCCTTATTAGTAGGAATCGGAGTCGGCTTCATCGGTGCGCTATTGCTTCCCCACGTTTCCGGTGTAACCCGCCTAATCGGTCACGGGATCAACACCTTCACGGAACTCCACCCGTTCCCAATGAGCATTTTACTTGGGATGTCCGGGACACTTATCATCTTATCGCCACTTTCGACTGTTGCCATCGGCCTTGCCATTGGTTTAAGCGGGCTGGCGGCGGCTGGCTTCTCCATGGGGGTTGCCGCGGTTTCCCTAATGTTGGTGGTCAACTCTTGGAAAATCAATAAGCCGGGTGTGACCTTGGCTGCCGGGCTTGGAGCGATGAAAATGTTCATGCCTAACCTGTTTAGGACTCCGATTATGTTGGTGCCTGCCTTCTTCACGGCAGCTGTGGCGGCTTTGCCGGTTGCCCTCTTCAACATCCAGGGGACGCCGACCTCTTCTGGCTTCGGGATTATCGGCCTTTTAGGTCCCCTAACCGCCATTGAGCTCGGTTCCAGCTTATGGGTGACTGTGGTTTCTTGGTTTATTGTTCCTACTTTGGCATCTGTGCTTGGACTATACATTTTTGAAAAAGGCTTTAAAATGTACAATCGCCAAACGGTATTTGGTTTCTCCACTGATGGGGAGGCGCCTGCTAAGCCCGTTCAAATCAAGGAAGAAAAAAGCACAAACCCCGCATCATCATTAAAGAAAAAAATCGCATAAAAAAAGGAGACATTCCACTGGGGTGTCTCCTTTCATTTGTCCTCATCATTGGCGGGCATCCCTTCGCGAAGTGCAAAGAGGGCCAGGCCGATAAATAGGGAAATGACAATATAGATGCTCTCCATGTGCTCTCACGCTCCTCCCCACCATTATACCGCACTGGAAGTGTTACAAATCGTCGAAAGCAAGTAGTTGCAAATAAAAACCGCCCCTTTGGACGGCAATTAGTTGATTATCCTAAGAACGCATTGAGCATCCAAGTGTGTTTTTCTAAGCCATCATAGAGGCCAATGAATAGGTCAGCTGTACGGTTGTCCCCTTCGCCTTCTGCTAATTCAATGATTTTTTTCAAGTCTTCCATGATGTTGGTCAAATCTTTGGCGATTTCCGATACCATTTCTTCTGCGTTTTCGCTGCCTTTTCCTTCTTCGATGGTGGTCACCGCTAAATAATCTTTCATGGTGGCGAGAGGCTGTCCTTTAATTGCCAAAATACGTTCAGCAATCACGTCGATATGAGTGGCAGCTTCCGTATACAGCTCTTCAAACTTCAAGTGCAAAGTGAAAAAACTCGGGCCTTTCACGTACCAATGGAAATTATGAAGCTTAACGAACAAGACGTTCCAGTCCGCTACCTGCTTGTTTAACGCATCTACTAATTGGCTCATATTTATTCCTCCTCTATTTGCTACTGGGAACCCCTTAGAATTTACCACCTAAGGGTTACCCAACGTTTTTATTCATAACTAGTATCTCATTTTCATAAAGAAATTGCAAGAATTTAACCAAAAATCGTTAAACATTTTACCACATAATGGATTTTTCGTGGCGTAATTTTTGGTATTTTGCCTAAGGGCGGAGAGCCTTTATAGAACTTGAATGAAAAAGGAGAAAGTTTTGTAAGTGCTGCTGAATTTTCATTGATTGGAACGTCTATTAAAGAAGCCTCCCTGGTATGGAAGGCCTCTCGTTTTTAGCGGATGTAGCGGTCATGGCGCAGGAACTGTTCGGAAACGAAATTCCCATTACGGTAAGTCCGCAGCCATGAATTCCAGGTTTCGGTCGTTGCCGTCTGTTCAATCATTGCCGACACCGGCTCGAAGCTATAGTCCCCCAGCACATCGGCAGTGGACCAAAACTCCACCGTCATGGTCCCATTATTTGTGTAGGCAGATAGGTAAATGGGGACATCAAACGGATTGGTAAAAATCAGGTTGCAAGGGTTCCCTTCTTGAATCCACATGCAGGCATCAAGGCCGCCAGGCACATAATGGACCCGGTTGCTATGGGGTGCAGATTGGGTTGGGATTATTCCCATTCTCAAGACTGCCCCATATAAGGTTGAGGTCACCTGGCAAAGGCCGCCGCCAACGGTCGGTGTGGGGCGCCCGTCAATAAAGGCAATCCCTTCCCTAAATCCATTGTAGGGTGTAATGGTTGGGAATACGTTGTTATAATTAAAGGTTTCCCCTGGCATAATCACATGACTGTCAATAATTTGGGTCCCAATAATTACATTGGTTGCACGGTAAACAATCCCTGGGTCAAACCTGCTGGAAAAGCTGGCAATCCGTGAATCAACCCCGGTTAAAATCGCTTCATCAAAGCGGGGCTGGACAACGTTGCTGATTAATTCAATGGGTGCATCTGTATTAAATGTGCGAAGGGCGTTCCCTGCATCCTGAATGAATTGTTCCGTGTCAATAACCCGGCCTTCCATTCCCGGAACCACTTGGAAATTATTGCCCCGGACCCGGTTCAAGCTGGGCTCGGTTGGTGCCACGTTCAAATAACCTGCCAGTTGTTCCCCCCATTGATGGATGGAAGCCTCTGGAATTTCAAATGCGACGTCGAAGATGGCAGGAACCCTAAGTTGGCTGTGGGACAGGTTAGACAAATCCGAAATAGTTGCTTCGACCCGGTCTAAAACCCCGTTTAAACTCCCCGCAAATTGTAGGCCAAGTTCCCCAAGTGTCGTTTCCATGGCCACCGTGCCGTAGTTAGCAGAAACCACCCGTTCCCGTTTAAGATCCAGTTGCCCCGAAATCAGCCTCGCACGCTCATGCCTTGACAATGGAATCAAATCCGTCCCGGAAAACATCAATGACGGCCGGTTCGCCATTGGCCTAAAAGGGCTTTCCAATTCAAGGGAAGGATCGGCAAGGGACATGTCCAACCACTCACCCGCAGTGTCATTTGTGACAAAATGAATGCCAAGCGCTACCGCCAATGCCGAAATGACCGAACCCGCAATGCCCAATACTTTGCCTTTGTTGATTTTCTTCGTACCCAAACCACTTTCTAAGCCAATACTACCCGTTTCTAACATATCAAGCCCTCCCCCTATACTAATTGCGTTCTCGTTTCGCTAACCCAACGTGTCTATCTAGTAACTATTATCCCTTATTTCCGCAATAAAGGGAAGCATTTTTCTCATCCAACTTTTTCTAAAAGTCGACAAAAGAACATGCAGATAATTCCGTTTCTCCCTATTATACGAGAATAGTCTTTACTTCATTCGTCCTATGAGGAGAAATTTTCAACAAAGCGTTTTCCAAAAGAATGCAATTTAAAAAGGCGTTCCGCAGAACGCCTTTTGGCTAAACAATATAGTCAGAGTCTAAGATTTCCAGGTTGTCATCGGAAAAATCCCTTGGCTGTGATTTATTGCCCACGACCATGTGGATAATTGAAGATCCGTCTGTTGGGAAAGGCAAGTCCTCCCCACCAAGGATGCTTTCTAAAAATCCGGTAACAATTTGGGTTTTTTGCTCTTCGTAGCTCAGTAAAATCCTTGAAAGCATTTCGTTGTTTAAGTGGATTCCCACGTCTTCCAGCTGTTGGCAAAGACTGTCGACAAAGTCCGAATCTGCTTCTAAAAAGTTGTTAAGTTCCAACTCCATATCCATGTCCATCCGCTTCACCTCAACTTCGTTATATAGAATGGTACTACCTCTATTATGACGCATTTGGGCTAATTAAACAACAATTTTGTTTGATAATATCCGCCACTTACGACTTCAATCCCGAAATTAGACACGATTTCACGGCTATAATCACTTTCTGGGTTATAACAGCAAATCTTGACGTCACGGGAAGAGCACACATTCAACAGGCTTTCAATCTGCCCAGAGTGGGCTCTCGAACCATTTAAGTGTTGAAGGAGGTTGGAGCTTATCCGAAGGTAGTGGATTTTTAGGTTGCGGATGGAACCTGTCATGGAACCAGCGCCATATTCATCCAAACCGATTTTAATCCCCAAATCGTACCAATGACTTAAAAGCATGTTGATCATATCGTTTGCCTCGAATAAAACATCCTCGTCAATGCTGATAACCACATTGGATGCCGGGATGCCATACATTTCGAGGTAGGCCATCATCGTCGGGGTCAGCAACTTGTTCAACAACGTTTTTTTGGACATTTTAATAAACAGGCTTGGCATGGGTTGGTCGGTTTCAGAGTACATTTCCTTCAAATATTTGCATCCTAGCTGGAAGGTGTACATTTCCGAACGGACCTTTACCATGTCCCATACGTAGGCATCGGAGGTTTTCATCTGCGATTCCAGATAAGAGGCGTCCTCAAGCCCCCCTTGAAACTCGATGCAATGAAGTTCTTGGTGCTGGCGTTGGTAAAAATAGTTGTATTTTAAGGTGAAGTCCCCATTGGTGTGGGATTGCTCCAATAATTGCTGGACTTTTTGCCAAGAAAAATAACGCTTGGAAATGCTTTGGGTGTATTGGACTTGATAGGATTCATCTTCTTTGGCAGCCACCAATAAGTCATAAAAACCTGAAATAACCAGCTGGCTCGTGGCCTCAAAACTCTCCTGGGCAAATTCCGGAAGGCAAATAGATAACAGGTACTTCGACCCAAGCTCTTCAACCAAGGGGCTCAACAAATTATTGAGGTACCCTTTCAAGCTGGATTGGCTCCTTGCCGTTGTAAAATAAAACCAAATTCCATAGGCATCGGAAGAAAACTCTATCTTTTTAGGAATCAAGCTGCTTAATGCTTTGATGACCTGTTTTTGCATCTCCATGTCGGGACGTTGGTAAAAGTAAGATTCCAAAGTCAGGCATCCGACCACGAGCCCTTTATTGAAATCCCTTGCGTATGACTTGGAGAATTGGTTCCAATCCACAAGACGGGAAGCACTTTTTTGGCTTAAATCCACTTCCGCATAGTAAGTTTCAAAGAACTTCGCCTGCTTTTGGGCAAGTTTTGAGAATTCGATATTCTCGCTTTCGCACATGCCCGCCACTTGGTCAAGGAGCGACCATCGGCCTTCCTCTTGATATAAGGTCATGAATTTTTCATCATGGAGCAGGTCCAATAATTGGCGGTAGGAACCTTTTAAGTATAGCTCCACCAAGGTCAAACGGGCCTCGTCACTGCTTGAGAACCCGAAACCGGATTCTTTGGCTATGGTTTTCACCCGTCCCAGGGAAACTTCATCCCTCGTGGCAAGGACCGACTTTAAGTACGCTTCCAGGTAAATGGATGCTAATTCAGCATTCTTCCCAAGTAAAATGGTCTTAAAGGCACTTTCGCTTGTTTCGAGGCTTTGGCTATGCATCCCATTGAGGGCATATATTTCTGACATTTCCAACAATAGCAAGCTCGATAGGAGCTTCTCCCCGTCTTCCACTAAATAACGGGCTTCCAAAAGGCAGTTCAAGGCAACTGAAAGGTTCCCCTTGTCCTGGAAATGACGCGCCCCTGCGACTAATAGACCCAATAATTGATCGTAGTTTGACTGTTGGCGCAGCTCGACGACGTTTTGATGGAAATCTTCAAGTTCATAGCGGCTTGCTTTTTCCATTAATTCCAAGTCTTCTTCACAATATTTTATTCGTTCTGTGTTATTTTTGATATAATCGAAAACATCGTTTTTCATCACTGGCTTGTCCATACTATCCCCCTTTTCTTCCATTGACAACAGCCCCCACGCCATTGGCCATGTATCGTCCCCACATTAGACCTCTCCCATAATTATTTCGGGTGTCTGGCTGGTTCATGGATATGTATTCTTTAAAGCCTATTATACACGTCGAATCGCAAAAAATTTGCAGCATTTCAGGGAAAAACAATTTTATTTGGTTATCTTCCTTACTCCTTAAGCATATGCCCATTTTTTCCAGAAAATTACTAATAATTAATATTGTTAATGACACGTTACCACAGATCGGCTACGAAATTTGTCGAAATTTGGATAACTTGATTTTTTAATGAAAAACATACAGATTGTGGGTGTACAAGTATTGGATAAGGTCTTCGTGGGTAATGATAGCCTCAATTTTTTCGGAAGGGGCACCCGAAGCCGTCACTAAAAGGGCTGCTATGGCAATGGTTTCGGACTTGAACAATTCCCATGCCTCGTAGATGGTCGTGTTCAAACCGATGAATTGATATTTGTCTTCTTTTTCGTAAGGCAAAAGTTCCTGCATTTTTTCGTCGATGGTGATTTTTCCAGATTTCGCTTCCTTTTGGAGCCATTTGGCGACTGCCCGGGAAGTAATCAAGCCAACAAACTTCTGCCCATCATAGACAGGAAATTTAAGGATGCCCTTATCTGAAGATTTGGACAGCACATCCTGGATGCCATCTTGGAGTTGGAAGTGATGGACTTCCCCTTTAAAAACATCAACTTTAAGGGGATCGATCAATTGGGATTCGATGAACCGGATCCTTTTGACGGTCTCCTCGCTAGGCATGGCAATAATTTTATCGAAATCATCAGTCTGGTGCACGATAATGTTGCGCAATTTCCGAAAAACGTGGAGGTCGTCCAGATAAAGGCTTAGCATGGGATGTTTTTTGGAACGGTAAAGCAGGTCGCTAAAGGAAACATTGTCATCGGAATCCGTGAATTTCAGCAAATATTTATGGATTTTATTAAAGGCTTCGATAAATTCCAGATAATTGGCTTGGTCTGCCATGATACCCCTCCTGAAAGGATAATCAATAAGGGATAAAGCAACGCCGCTTTATCCCCTCTTGCTATTAAAAGTCATATGGTTTATCTTCCCCCATTTTTTCAGAATTATTACTCCATCTTTGGGGAAACTAAGCTCATTCGGATGCACGGCGGATTTATGAAGGGAATATTTTGGTAATAAAACGAAAAATTATGCTGTTTTAAGGAATTTTAGACTTTTCTAGCGTAAAGTTTAGAAGCAATTAACTAAATTCTCCCCAATAAAATAGAAAATTTATTCAATAAGAGTGATGAAGTGAACGAGAAATATTCTGTTTTCCATTTTTTTCCGTTCGTAAACCAGCCGTGATTCGGATGCGGCCTATAGTTTCGGGCAACGCTCTAATTTAACGAAAGGGGGGACGCAACATGTCCTTTGCCTCGCAAGATATCCAGGTTATATTCAACGATGGGAACTTCCCTGAATTTGTCCGCCGCTTAAAGCGTTTAGGAATCCTAGCCTATGAATACAACAATGAAATCGGTGAATTTACGTTTTTTGGGGCAGATGGGCACCAGGAAGTCATGCCCTCCAACGGACTTACCCTCAATCCTGTGGATAAAGTTAATCCAGAGGCCGTCCAAACGGCGGTCAAAAAGTTCCAATCCGGGGCTACAGAGTTTTCGCAATTTGCTAAAGAAGCGGCTGAACTAGGGATTTACACCTGGCAGGTCAATTTGGAAAAGCTGGATGTAGAGTTCTTCAACCACAAGGGCGATTTGGTCTACCGTGAAGTTTTCGCTTCCGTATTCGATTGATACTGTTAAAAACAGCTCCAAGTGCAATCGCGCCTGGAGCTGTTTTTATGCCTTCTAAAGGGTACCTCTATTAACTCGCTTTGTTCCTACGGTACTCACTGCGTGACCTTCCTCAGAACAAGAAAACCGTAAGAGCCTTGCCCGTCTTTGCGAGGATTTTTCCGTCCAGCCGAGGAAGTGAAAATGCTTCTACGGTGCTCACGACCTTGCGTTCCTAGGCGCAATAAAGATTAAGAGCCTTGCAGTGAAGTGGAGCTTCATGGCATTTTTGCTGGCAGGGTCCCCGCCCTTCCGTAGGAAGGTATCCTCCTTTGGTGGGCTATTAGGATGGGCGAAAAAAGACCGCAAATACGGGTGAATTGGAGTTATTAGATGTGCCCCAAAACTCTGGTACCGTGTAATCAAAGCCTTTTGCCCCAATCAGTTCCCCGGGGCTATAGCTAAGTTATAACTCCCGGATTTGCAGGAAAATTTGGGACAGATAAACTTGCTGCCGCGGATTTAAGCTTAGCAACTGAAGTTCTTGCGGGCAGTCGCCTGTCGTGATGGTAATCGTCGCTGTAATCAACTGTTCTATGTTGCTTTTTAACTTCGCACAGCGGACAGAGTCGCAGTAAGTTTTCCCATCAAGGCTAAATCCAAAAGAAACTTTTTTAGACGATTGGGAACATACCCGCAAATAGTAGTTGATTTCATACGTATGGTTTGCCTCAAGCATCAGCGGTTTTTGCCAGCATTTTTCGCCTTTCCCGCCACAAACATTGCAACAGTTCCTTTTTACCCCCGTTGTATTGGACTGGATTTTAAGCGGCAATGGAGCACGGCCCGTAACATCCGCACAATCCAAATAACTTGCTTTAAGGATTGGAAGGCTAGGTGGGGTCGGGGTCGGTGCCGGGATTGGAGGGGTTGGTATTGGTGTCGGAATCGGGGTGGGCATTGGCGGGGCAGGTGTAGGGAGAGGTGGTGTAGGGGTTGGGGTGGGCGGTGCGTCAGGACTGACAACGACGGCTGTCGTGTTGCTGGTGACCGCCACCGTCCCGTCAGAAATCATGGCGCTGTTATTGATTGTCAGCCCTGTAGCAGCATCGCTGTCGACCGTAGGAGAAAACTGAAGGGTCACGTCGGCATCTGCTGTAATTGGCTGCGGGATGACAAAACGTGCCATATCACTGCTTCCCGTATTAGGGATAGCGGAACTAACCCCATTAATAGTCAACATGGCCGTCGCACCAACAGGGAAGTTGGTATTTGGCAGCAGATTATCTGTCAAGATTAAATCTTGGTCGATCAGGTTAAGGTGTTTTAGGGTCAAGGTATAGTTAATGGCAGCCCCTGGGTTGACCGAAGCCGGGGAGGCTGTTTTGGAAATGGTGCTGTTCACCAATCCGAGCCCAACCACTTTCGTAGAAAAAGCGCTGCTGTCTGAGGATAACTGTGACCCTGGGTCTACCGTATCCGCATTGACCGAAGCCGTTCCCGGAAGGCTTGGCGCAGTTGTGGAGGTACTGACCACCCCTTGATAAGTTACAGTGGCGCTTTCCCCTGGTGCCAATGTCGTCCCGTTTAACGTAAAGTTCGGGGCTGCTGCATTGGAAGCATCCACGGTGACGGGAATAGCCGTAGGTGCCGGCGGGGTTTGCCCACTTTGTGGTACCGGGGCTGCCGTAGCCGTCGCAGAATTATCCACGTAAGATACTGCTGTTGGCAAAGCCACGCTAATCGCCGGGTTTTGCACAACTGTCGTTCCAGTATTCGTCACCGTTGCCGTGTAAGTCCCCGTATCGCCGGGAGCAATCACTGCCGGAGCTGTCGTCGACAAAGTGACCGCCGGGGCAACTACCTTGGAATTAGCGCTGACGTTGACGCCAGGGTCAGCTGTAAATCCAGTCACCCCTGCCGTATTGGTCAACACCGTTCCCGCAGGGGAAGAATTTGTCACCGTGTAATTGAGGGTAACGGTTGCCCCCACTGGGATGGGCTGGCTTACCGTTAAAATCATGTTGGTTCCCGTTCCCGTCAAAGTGACGGGCGCCGTTTGAGGTGTCCCGCTGCTATCAGTTATGGTTGCAGTGGGCGCAGGGGAATCTGCCAACAAATGGCCTGTGGCAAATAAATCGTTGAACTGCAAGTATGGCGCAGAAACAGCCCCTGTGTTGGTAGCCGATACACTGTAGTCCTGATTGCTTCCCGCCAAAATCGTTGGGCTCGTGGACTTGGCTGCGTCAGAAAAAGAAGGTGCCTGGACGGTCACGCCAGGATCTTGCCCCGTTACAGGGGCCACTGAATCCGGAGTTGTCATGGAAATGCTGTTTTGGTACATCGTTCCATTAGCCGCATCCTTCGGCACTTGGGCTTGGAACGTCAGGGTTGCTTCCCCACCTGGAGGAATCGGGCCGGGAATCGTAAAACTCAAATCCGAGGTCCCGTTGGCCGTCACTTTCGTAGGGGTTTTGTTCACCGTCGCTTGCGGGGTTCCAGCAACTAGCACCAAGCCCCCCGGAAGGGAATCCGTAGCCGAAATGCTGGCAGCCGGAAGCGGGCTTTGATTGGTGACAGAAACGGTATACGTAATAATATCCCCCGGTAAAATGCTACTTGGCGATGAGCTTTTGGTAACGGGGCCTAAAGGGGTGCCGATGGTTGTGACGGTAGCTGAGGCGACAGGAGGGCCTTGAAATGTATTGTTGTTTTTATCCGTGCTGGTGGTGATGACCGTATTGGTCAAAGGCGTATTAGCCGCAGTCCCTGAATTGTCCACCGTGTAATTGATGGCAAGCGTTTCATCGGGGCTGATTCCAGACCCATCCGGGTCGGTGATGGTGAAAGAAACGTTAGGCGCAGTCCCGTTGACAACCACGTTAGCCTGGCGGACGGTACCATCGGCTTCTGTAATGGTAGCAGTTACCGGCCCAGAAATGGTTTGACCGGCGGGCAGGGTATCGTTTGCTGTGAAGGAAACAGCGTTTTGAGCCCCCGTATTGGTCCCATTGATGGTGTAAGAAATCGGGTCGCCAGGTGCCGCTTTTGCAACGGAAGCCCCCTTCGTGACTGTGAAAAAGTTAGGCCGCCCAACCAGGACCGGCTCTGCCGCAGCGTTTTGCTGCTCTGTCGGGTCACCTGTGTTGCTGGCAATATTCACCGTATTCACCAAAGACGCAGGAGGAACCAAATTGGTATCGGCTTTGACGAAAAAGGTGACTGAAAAGCTCTGGCCCGGATCCACTGGTGCAGCGAAAGTGAATACCGGCTTCAAAGGATTTGCCGCATCAATGCCGACATCGCTTGGTGTGGAAGTTACCGGGTGATTGGCATCTGATGCAAAACTCAGTCCAGCAGGAAGGGCATCGGTCACTACAGGCGTTACAGGATTATTTGAATTGTTGGCCCCTGTGACTGTATAACTGAAGGTGTCCCCAGGGCTGATGTTGCTAATGGACGGTGTTTTGGACGTATTGGAGAAGAAAGGCGTCCCAATCTTAAGGGGAATCGCATTGACCGGTGTCAGTGGCGAACCAGGATAGCCTGAAATATTTGCGGTATTGTCAATTTCAGTCCCATCAGCAAGTCCTTGCGGCACATTCCCATGGACTGTCACGCTGTAAGAAGCTCCTTGGTTTAGCGGAATAGGGTTCGAGTTAGCATCAACTAGCGTGTAAGTAGGCGAGGTCGAAGTCCCACCCACCAAGAAATTGGCTGCCGCACCGTTAACCGTACCCGAGACGAGGGTTCCCGGCGCATCGCTAATGTTAAGCCCATTGGGCAAGCTATCAGCAATGGTAAAAGGAAGCGCCTTTCCTGACCCGTTGTTTGTCCCGGAGATATTGAAGGCAACCGTCCCTCCCGCTTCCACATTCAAGGAAGACAGCGGGGTTTTCGTCGCATCTGCAAATTGTGGGATGGCAACTGAAACTGGGTTGGCTGTCAACGTCGTACCTGGGTCACCCGGATTGGTCTGCAACAGTACGCTATTGGTAATCTGGGTGCCATCGGAAAGCCCAGCCGGCACGGTTGCTTGAAACGTCACGGTTACCGATTGACCAGGCGGGACAGGGGCTCCTACCGTAAAGACTGGGGCTGTGGAACTTCCTCCTTCAGCAACCGGTGCGCTGGAACCGTTAATCGCTGCCGTTGATGAACCTGCCACTAAAGCCAGGCCATTGGGCAATGGATTTTCCGTCAGGGTTAGCGGGTTGGCATCCACTGACCCGGTATTAGTGCCAGTCACTGTAAATGTTACGACATCCCCTGGTTTCACTGTGGCAGGGCTGGCCGTTTTCAAAGCATCTCCCAAATTAGGCACAGAAACCGTAACGCCAGGATCATTGGCATTCAAGACCTGGCTGCCATTGGTTATGCTAGCTGCATTTTTCAGGACAGTCCCCGCTGCCAGGGTTGGGTCGGTATTGGCAGAAAACTGGATGCTTACAGAGGAATTTGCGGGAATCGGAGACGGAATGGTAAAAACCGGGTTGCTGGCTGTACCTGTGTTGGTCACGGTGGTGGCTGTCCCATTGACGACAAGCTGTGCAGTTGTCCCTGACATCGCCACCCCGCCTGGAAGGGCATCATTTACCGTCAAAGGCGCATTCCCTGCCATCTGGTTTTGATAATTCAGGGCATAAGCGATGGGCGCGCCTGCCAAGATATTGGATGGGGATGATGTTTTGCTAAAGGCATCGTTGTTTATATTGGTTGGGAGTACTGTAACGCCAGGGTCGCTGACAGCCGTGCCCGGGTCTGCCGTATTGGTCTTTAACGCAGCGGTATTGACTAAATTCGTCCCGCTTGGAAGGCTCGGGTCAAGGTTGGCATTAAAAGTAATGGTAGCTGTTTGTCCCGGAGCTAATTGGTCGGCGGTCATAAAAGTTGGCGCACTGCCACTCCCTCCCACAGTCAACACAGAAGGATTACCATTGATGGATGCCACCGCCGAATTGGCAGCGTAAGTGAGCCCCGCTGGTAGCACATCCGCCACATTAAAAGCCGTTGTGGGTTGCTGCCCTGTATTGGTTACTGTTAGCATATAAGAAACAGGTTGCCCGGGGATGGCACTGGCCTGAGAAGCAACTTTCGTCCCTTTCAAAGCGGCTGGGGACAACTGGACTGTAGTGGACGTCGTATTTGTCGGCACTGTAGCAGACGCTGTACCACCCGGAGGCGTGTAAGTCATCGAAGCGTTATTGGTTAAGGTGCTATTCGCCGCTGCCCCCTGTGGGACTTGCGCTTGAAAGGTCAGGGTCACCGTGCTATTGGCAGGAATATCGGGAAGTGAGAAAGCAGGTGTCGAAGCCGTCCCTGAAACCGCTGGCGTCGAAATGGCCCCTCCCACATTGACCGAGGCCGACCCCCCCATATAAGTTTGCCCGTTTTGAAGGGAATCGCTCACACTAGCACCGCTGACGACGGAATTTCCCGGATTAGTTACGGTCAGGGTATAAGTGACAACGCCCCCCGGACTGGTGGATGCTGGGGCCGCTTTGGTAATTTGAAGGGGGAGGATGGACAACAAGGAGGTATTGGAAGTGGAGGTTCTGGAAACTCCCGGCAAGCCCACGACAGGGGAGTAGTTATAAGTGGTATTGGCTGTATTCGGGATTGGATTGACAGGCGGAACGCTGTTAGCGACGGCTTGAAACGACACCGTGGTAGATCCGTCGATGGGAATATCCGGAACCGTAAACCCCGCATTTGGGTCAGCGGAGCTATTGGCTGTCCCACCTATGGTCACCGTCCCCGGCAAAAAGGTAAGCCCCAGTTGAGAGAGGGAATCCTGAAACTGCACATTGCTCATCGGCGTTTGGGTCGGGTTGGTCAGGGTCACCGTATAAGTCACCGGTTGCCCAACTGGCACTTCGCTTTGATTGGAGGTTTTATTCAGCATCATCGGCGGAACGGTGGGTTGGACCACGTCGACTTTTTGAAGGGCAACGTCATCCATCACATAATCATTCCCGTTGGCTGCCGGGCCCAGGCTGACAAATGAAAGGGTCAGCGACGTATTGTTCCCGCTATTAAAAGCAACCCCCGCCTGCTTCCATACAGGATTTGACGTATTAGCGGGATATTGCCCCCCAAGGGATAGCTGCTGGAGCACATTCCCGGTACTATCAGTAATTTTAATCCCAAAAGCCGGGTCTGCAAAACCCGTCTGCTTAATCAAGTTGGCAAACCAGGCACTGAATAAATAATTGGAATTAGGGTCCACAGGGACGGTTACGGACATAATATTCTGCCCGGGATTTCCCCCATTAATAACCAGCATCCGCCCCGTTTCATTGCCCGTGGTGTGGTCAGCAAGATTCCACCACGTATTGTCATTTAAATGCTTCACGTTCGATACGGTAATGTAGCCATCGTTGGGCTTTTGCTGGGACACATAAGTAAATGAGGAATTTAAGTTGGGATACGGATTGGGATTAACCGTCGTCCCAGCCGCAGTTCCCGGCGCATTGCTCCCAAATGTCCCATCAGCCGCATCCGTAATCAGGTTCGGGCCGATGACTTCTACGCTTGAGCCCGCTAAAGTCAGGGGAGCATAAGTCACTGGCCCATTCAAAATATTTTGGTTAGCCGGGTTCTGATTGGCACTTACCGTTACCTTCAACGTATTTGGCGAAGTGCTGTCAAGGTTGGTTGCACCTGAAGGGGCGAGGGAGCCCGCAGCACTAATAGGCGGGAATGTCCCTCCATCCAAAAGCGTCGCATTGGCGGCATTGGCAAAATTCCCTGGCGTTGCCGTCGTCGGCGAATAACTCCCTTGCTCCACAATCTGATAATTGCCAGCGGGCACATTGGTAAAACTGTAATTCCCGTTGCTATCGGTCAATACTGCCAAAGTGGCTCCCGTAGCCGTATTTTGCAGCACGACCGGAACACCCGCAATCCCGGGATAATTCGCAGTCGTCGTCCCGGTTCGGTTGGCATCATACATTAACCTTCCTGAGATGGTCGCCATGTTTTTAACTCCCTTCTTACTTTTATACACTACTACCATCCTATGGCGAATCCGGCGGAAAAATGATTTTTATTGGATAAATGCTCCTGCATCCCTTACTTAAATTGAGCTTGAATTGGCAACTCCCAAATAAATGGGATTAAAAACTTGATTTTGGGTTATAATGATGTTATGATGTGCATATAAACAAAAAAGCCGTTGCTAGTAACAACGACTTTTCTCAGGACCGTTTAAGACGGTGGCTGTGTTAATACGATGAAAAACAACCGAGTCAACTCGCCAAAGTCAAGACGGTTGTTTTTTTGTTTAAACTAAAACTTCGGCAATGAATGTGAGCAGTGCTACTAAGAAAATGCCAAAAGTCAGCATTAACAAGATTGCATCCGATACTTTCATATTCCATTTCTGGGGCAAAGCCATTTAAACTCAAAGCATTGGCACCACCCCTAAATAAGAGACTGGCCACCGCCTATAAACTTTCCTATCCCTATCATACCATTCAATTTGCTGAATTACAATTTTTTCCATAAAATAGCTGAAAGCTGACTTAGGTATCAATTTTCCCAGTCAGCTTTCGTGGCTACTAATGCATTGGAAACTTACAAAACCCAATCATCCCAAGTTTTCGGGATGGTTGGGTTTCATTATTCTTACGCTTTTTTACCCCAGCCAATAGCTACCGCACCTGGGCCTGCGTGTACGGCAAGTACCAGTGAAATCGGGCGGATTTGGATGTCGATGTTCGGGAATAAGGCTGTCAATTCTTCGTGGACAACGGCTGCATCTTTCGGATTTTCCATGTGAAGGACGCATAACTCGTATTCGTCTGTCAATTTTTGTTCCTCTAAGTGGGAAACGATGCCTTTTAGGGCTTTCTTGAAGGTACGGACTTTGTTGACCGCCTCCACTTTGCCTTCTGGCGTGATGGCGATGATTGGCTTGATGTTCAATAACCCGCCTAATGCGGCGGATGCGTTGGACAAGCGGCCACCCTTTTTCAAGTTGGTCAAATCCGCAATGGCGGCAGCCAAACCAGAGGCACGGCTAAGTTCTTCCATCTTAGAAAGGATAGCAGCAGCAGATTTCCCGGCCTGAGCCATTTTCGCTGCCTGTACTGCCATGTTCCCCTGAGGGAACGCAATCTGGCGGGAATTGACGACGTGGACTTTCCCATCGTAATCGCGGCCAACATTCACCGCATTTTGGTAAGTCCCGCTTAATGCCTCGGAAATCGCGATGTGGATGATTTCCTCAAACCCTTCGGCAAAAATGCTATCATAAAGTTCCATAACCTGTCCAGGGGACGGCTGGGAAGTAGACGGCAAATCCTTCATCTGACCGGATTTTTGCACGAACATCTCCGGTGTGACTTCCTTAAATTCCTGAAGCGCTTCGGTCCCAAACAAAATAACGATGTAGCTAATAAAAATATTTAATTCTTCAACAGTTTTCGGGTCGATGCATCCCGTACTGTCAACAACGATGGCAATTTTACTCATCAGGCTTCACCCCTAAATCAATTTTGTACCTCAATTTTAACACTTTTGCCACCATCCGTCCATCCTTTTTAATTTCTAGGGCCAGTCAGTCGTAATTTACCCTTTTTGGAATTGGTTTTGCGTGAGGATTCCAGCGTCAAGAACCGTCAAGTACGGCCCAATTAACAAGGCTGGGAACACGAAAACTGCTTGTGGAAGCACAAAGGCTAGGATCTGCTGATTCACTTTCTTTAATTAGGATTTGTGGTTGTCACGCATCCTAAAATATTCACGCACGACCTCATCCTTGGATGTCGCGATGTGAGCCGTTCTATAGGTTCGGTGCGCAAGGCATTTGAAGATAAGCTCCGAGTCTCCCTTTTGTCCGTCTTACCCCTGCTTGCATGGGTGGTTGCCATGGAGGCCAGAGAAAGGATGACGTATGCGACATTGTGGTGCTTCAGTTCATGATAAATCCTGTATCCCAACGGCCCTGCTTCGTACCTGCAGACAAAATCGACACCATTCCAAATTTCCCACTAAGGGATGCGATGTGCATCAAAACCTGTCGATAAACGGTTTTTACTTTAAGGTACCTCTATAAACTCGCTTTGTCCGAATTTACGAGGATTTTTTTGTCCAGCCAAGGAAGTGAAAATGTAGTGAAGTGGATCTTCACCGCATTTTTACTGACGACGGATGGATGAGAAAAGACTGGAAATTCGGGTGGATTGGAGTTATTAGAGGTGCCCTTAATGGTATATCAATACTAAAGGAAAATTTTTATCGCCTCAATTTTTTTAGAACTTACATTTGAAATTTAAAATCCCAAGCCAATTCAAATCAGTCCAGGGCTTGCTATTAGTTACCATGAGACATCTTGCCGCCGTAATAATAAATCATGGAGACCACGGCACCCACTAAAGCCGCACTAAGCAAGAATAAAAATGCCGAAGGCAACCCACGAGATTCACTTATCAGACCACTAACAAAAGGAAAGAGCACCATACCTAGGGCATAAATGGATTGAAAATAGCCCATTGCTGTGGATCTTTTCTCAGGCGACACCCCATCCATAGATTCACTTATCAGCATGGGAAGCATAACTCCAGCACTTAATCCAGGAATGATTTGGAGAACCAGAAGCACACCCCAATTTCCCGTATGAACGACAACAAATGAGTAAAGGGCGGTAAGCAAGAACAAGGAAGCAACAACCAATGATTTCTTAAAATACCTATTGAAAAATGACCAAGTACTCAATTTGGCGCTAACAGCAGAACTTACCATAAAGATAATCGTGGACCAACCGACCAAGGCGTTGCCACCGCCCAACTGCCGAATGACTTGTGTGGTAAATGACATGACGGTCGACATTTGAATGCCCTGCTGAACCAAAGCCAGTAAACTAAAAATAAGGAGCTTCTTCTGACTTATCACACCAAGGAGTGAACCAACCGATGGAATTATAAATTTATCAGGGGATTTTTCTAACCGTAAACCAAGCAATACTCCAACTATGCTAAATAAAAACCCAATTAACGCAAGCAGACGTAGGCCGAGTATGGGGTAAAAAAAGGTTGCCGTCAAGAAAGCCAGCATGATACCAAGCGTATTGGCGAAAATCAACTTACCCGTGGCTATCTGCTGCTCCTCTTGACCAAAATAACTCATGTAATGAACCATAAAGCAGACCCACATGGCGCTACCAGCACCCGACAACATATTTGCAACCAAAAAGCCTGTCGCTGTGGGGGAGGCAAAGCGAAGAAATGTGCCAAGACCAGCGCATGCAAGTCCTGTGATGATAAAAACCCTATGATTGATTTTTCTATCGGCTCCGATGCCGACTGGCAAACGAAGAAAAAGCTGTGCCAAGCCATAAATGCCAACAATCTGGCCAATCACTTCAAGGCTAACTCCGTTCTCACTTAAAAAGATAACTTGGAAGGGGACGTGAATGTATTGGATAAGCCAAAACAGGGTAATAAGAATGAGCTGTAACGAGGTTTGTTTTTTTTTCATAGCGACTTCCCACCTTTTCTAATTTATCAATCGTAAAAAATAAACGCCCGAAGCTGATTCGGGCGTTTGATGTTAGGAGGCGATGGATTGAGGAACCAATTGTCTCAGATACTGAACACTTAGCTCAATCGATTTTTGGATTTCCTCGTAATTAGCTTCAAAATCCTTGTCCTCAATCTCAATGCAAGTATAGCCACTATAACCAATGTCTTTAAGGGCTTTGACATAGGCGGCCCAGTCCACGTCGCCAAGTCCCGGAAGTTTCGGTGACATAAACTCTAAGGGGTAGGCCATGACACCGGAATCGGCCAACTTCTCTGGGAATACCTTAATGTCTTTGTAGTGGACATGGAAAATTCTATCTTTAAATTCATAAAGCGGCTTGATGTAGTCGATTTGTTGCCAAACAAAGTGGGAAGGGTCATAATTCAAGCCAAGATTAGGGCTTGGGAAGCGCTCAAACACCTTGCGCCAAATGGCTGGTGTCGTCATAATGTTCTGACCAGCTGGCCATTCATCTTTTGTAAATAGCATCGGACAGTTCTCAATGGCGATTTTTACCCCTTTGTTCTCGGCATGGCGAAGAATCGGTGTCCAAATCCCTTCCATCAAATCCAAGTTCTCATCCACCGTCTTATATTGGTCACGACCAATGAAGGTGGTCACCAAATTAATCCCTAGTAGGGCAGAGGCATCAATGACTTTTAAGAAATGAATGGCGCATTTGCTTCTTTTTTTAAGGTTTGACTCCAAGAAGTTCGGATAATAGGCCAGGGCGGAGATTTCCACCCCTTTCTTAGCTGCATAATCCAAAACATCTTGGGCCTTCTTAGATGTTAAACCATCCACATCCAAATGGCTGACCCCGGAGTATCGGCGTGTGGCCTGTTCATTGGGCCAACAGGCCAGTTCCACACACTCAAGCCCCTGTTCTGCCAGGATATTGATAACCTCCTGATAATCACTTTGGTCCAAAATGGAACTAACGAGTCCTAATTTCATACGCTACCTCCTATAGCACTGGTTGCCAGCTCTTCGTTTCATTGGATTTTGCCACTGCATTCACGACTTTTTCGACCTTGAACGATTGAGCAAAGTCCGTGGATGGCTGTTTACCTTCCACAACGGCTTTGATAAAGTCATGGATTTCGATGGTTTTAAGTTCACCGTAACCGATGTTCATCCCTGGGATGTTCCAAGTGACTTCCCCGTAGAAGTGGGCAGGGCCAGTATGGATGGTTTTGAAACCACGACGGTCATCAGCATCATCTGCAAAGCAAACATCCAGTTCATTTAAACGCTCATAATTGAAGGCAATGGAACCTTTCGTTCCATGGATTTCAAGGGTAATGAAGTTGTGGCGACCCCACGCATTTCGAGTAGCTTCAATACTTCCTTTAGCGCCCGATGCAAAGTTGACCATAAAAGAAGTTTGGTCATCCACGTCAACTGGTGCTTTTTTAACGTCACCAGACAGTTTGACGGTTCCAAGTAAATCAACGCCACCTTCTTGAATCGGTCGTTCATTAACGTAGGTGCTCACAGTGGAGACGACTTCTGTAATGTCACCCGCCAGGTATTGGGACATGTCGATGACATGAGTTGCAATATCACCTAATGTTCCGGCACCAGCAATGGATTTTTGGAAACGCCAAGAGAGTGGAGAGTTAGGGTCAGCGGACCAACTTTGAAGGTACTGGGCACGAACATCCAAGATTTTACCGATGGCACCTTCGTCAATGAACTTTTTGGCAAGAGCTATGGCTGGAACCCGACGATACTGATAAGCACACATGGCAATGATGCCTTTTTTAGCCGCTTCTTCAGCTGCCTCAGCCATTGCTTGGGCATCTTCGAAGCTATTGGACATTGGCTTTTCGCAAAGGACATGCTTGCCAGCCTTTAAAGCGGCAATGGCCATTTCAGCATGGGTATCGTTTGGCGTACAGATGCTGATAACGTCAATATCTGAGTCATTAATAATGTCTCGCCAGTCAGCAGTTGATTTCTCAAAGCCGAAGCGTGCAACGGCTTCTTTACCGATTTCAGGGTTCACGTCGAAGACGGTTTTAAGCACTGGAACCGCCTCAACAGGCCAGAAGAATTTCGGGAAGTTAGAGTAACCCACCACATGTGCTTTCCCCATGAAACCAGCACCGATTAAGCCTACATTTAATTTTTTCATACAAGATTTCCCCTTTCGTCACGGACAGTTTGCCACGTATTGGTTTGATGTGATTTCATAACAGCTTGAACGACTTCTTCCACTTTATAAGACTGTTCAAAGTTCGTGGAAGATTCAGTATTTTCAGCGATAGCTTTAATAAACTCGTAAATTTCGATGGTTTTAAGCTCCCCGTACCCGATATTTAGGCCTTGGATGTTCCAAGTCGCTTCTGGGTAAGGATGCAAAGGCCCTGTGTAGATGGTGGTAAATCCTCGTCTATCATCAGGAGAGTCGGAAAAACATACCTGAAGTTCATTTAACCGTTCGTAATTAAATACGATGCTTCCCTTAGTCCCATGAATTTCAAGGGTTAAGAAGTTGTTTCTACCCCAGGCATTTCGTGTGGCTTCAATGCTTCCCACAGCACCAGATTTAAATTTAACCAAGAAGGAGGACTCATCATCCACGTCAACATCTGCTAGCTTAGCATCCCCTGGGATTTTAACCGTTCCCAACAAATCTACGCCACATTCTTGAACTGGGCGTTGGGGGATGAATGTGCTCACCTGGGACACAACATCCGTAATGTCACCAGCCAAGTATTGGGTTATATCAATCACATGAGTAGCAATGTCACCAGTGGTTCCGACACCAGAAACCTTCTTTTGGAACCGCCAAGACAGTGGTGAGTTCGGGTCGGCAGACCAACTTTGTAAGTATTGCCCACGAATGTTGAGAAGTTTTCCAATTTTTCCTTCCTCAATCAATTGTTTCGCAAAGACAATAGCTGGAATGCGGCGATACTGATAGGCACACATAGACTTGATGCCTTTTTCTTTGGCCACGATGGCCGCCTCAGCCATCGTTTTGGCATCTTCAAAGCTGTTGGACATAGGCTTTTCGCAAAGGACGTGCTTCCCAGCTTTCAAAGCGGCAATGGCGATTTCTGCATGACTGTCGTTGGGAGTACAAATGCTGATAATATCAATTTCCGGGTCGTTGACGATGGCTTGCCAGGAAACCTCATGCTTTTCAAAGCCAAACCGTGCAACAGCCTCCTTGGAGATTTCTGCATTAATGTCATGGACGGATCTTAAGATAGGTACGGCGGGGGCGGGCCAGAAAAGGGTCGGCATGTTGGCGTAGCCGATGACATGTGCCTTACCCATAAACCCTGCTCCGATAAGACCAACGTTAAGTTTTTTCATCTGATTTTCCCCCCCGTTAATTCTTATTCTTTTGTGCCAAGTTGCTCAGTGCAACGGCTAGGACAAGGATTAAACCTTGAATGATAACCTGTTGGGCAGTTCTAAGTCCGGCAAGGATAAGGGCATTGGTTATAACCCCCATCAAAATGGAACCAATCAAGGTTCTTAGGACAGAACCGGAACCCCCTTTCATGGCCGCACCACCCAAAACAACAGCAGCGATAACGGACAGTTCATCACCTTCCCCGAAGGAGAAACGCCCCGACTGCATCCGTCCGGCGTAAAGTATTCCAGCAAATGCTGCAAACATACCTGACAGGATGAATACTTTCATCTTAATCCAGTCGGTGTTAATACCACTGTACTTAGCGGATTGCTCATTACCGCCCGTAGCCAAAACGTGTCGACCAAAAGGCAACTTGTTAAAAACAAAGATTCCCGCGAGGTAAAACAAGATGGTCCAAAGGATAAGAACAGATACCCCCCCTAAATCACCGATTCCGAAGATAGTGTTAAAGGTATTATTGGTGATAGGGACCGCCGCCGTATTGGTAATCCACATGGCCGCACCTCGTATAACCTGCATCATCCCAAGAGTGGCAAGAAAAGCTGGAAGTTTTAAGCGAGTGACAAGCAAGCCATTTACCGATCCTGTAAGAGCACCGAAGGCCAATCCACCAATAATGGCAAGCCATATGGAGTTGGTGTGTTGCAAAATTAAGGCAACAATCATGGCGGTCATGGCGGCGACAGAGCCGACCGTTAAGTCAATCTGTCCAGATGCTAGGACAAAGGTTCCCGCAACAGCCATAATTGAAATCATGGAAGTTTGCCTCAAAATGTTTAATAAGTTGTTGTTGGTAAGAAACCCGTTTTCACCTAACGTGACGGAAAAAATAAGGAACACAATCAGGAACACGATGTATACCATGTATTTGTTCCATTCAAATTTTGTTAGGGAGACAAGTTTCATCGCTTCACCTCGTGATTTAACCGGCTTGGATTGCATGCTGCAACTCCTCCTCTCGTTTGATTTCTTCTCGATTTAGTTCTTTAATGAGTCGTCCTTCATATAGAACCAGGATTCTATCACAAGCTGCTAAAAGCTCGGTAAGTTCCGACGAAACAAGTAAGACTCCATTTTTCTTGTCCGCATAGTTTCGAATAATGTTGATGATTTCCGATTTGGCCCCAATGTCAACGCCAGCCGTCGGTTCGTCAAGCAGCATGACTTTTGGATTCATCTTCATCCATTTGGCAATAACGATTTTTTGTTGATTGCCGCCCGATAACAAGCTGATTACTTTGTTAATTCCTGACGTTTTGACGTTAAACTCCTCAACCGTTTCTTCAGACAGTTGATTGGCATTTTTCTCGTTAATGATAAAACTGGAAAGTTTCGGATTTTTCTTGATGGAGGGCAGGATGAAGTTTTCCTTTAGGGTATGTTCAAGGACAAGCCCTTGTCGGCGGCGGTCTTCCGGTACCAACCCAAGCCCGGCGTTAATGGCATCATTGATAGTTTTGATACGGGCTTTTTTACCACTGATTTCAATGGAACCCGAATCCATAGGACGAATCCCAAAGAGGGTTTCTAAAATTTCGGTGCGGCCACTTCCCATTAACCCGGCAATCCCAACGATTTCCCCTTCACGAATGGAAAACGACACGTCTTGGACTTTATTTTCTACCGTTAGGTTGTTTACCGATAATAAAGTCAAACTTTCAGAACCTAACTCTCTTTTTTTCCACTCAAACTTCACTTGCTTGTTTTGGTAAGGGACAAAGTAAGAGACGATTTGCTCCAGGGTTAGATTTGTCAGGGATTCGGTTAAGGCATGTGCTCCGTCCTTTAAAATGGTAATCCGGTCACAAATCTGCATGATTTCATTCATACGATGGGAGATGTAAACGATGGTCGTTCCTTTTTGCTTTAAATTTTCTATGAGTTCAAATAACTTCTCCGTTTCTTTGGCAGATAAAGAGGCGGTCGGCTCATCAAAGACAATGATTTTAGCCTGTTTGTTGACGGCTTTTGCAATCTCAACCATCTGGCTCATCCCAACGCTTAAATTTTCCACGGTGAGGTTAGGGTCAATGTCAATGCCAAGCTCCTGCAAGACGATATTGGCACGTTGGTTCATTTCTTTTTTGTTGAGCGTTAGATTGGATTTAAGCTCATCTCCCAAAAAGATATTTTCTGCAATTGTCATAGAATGCACTAAGGAGAGTTCTTGAAATATCATGGCAATGCCCTGTCGCTTGGCATCATCAGTACTGTCAATGCGAACCGGCTTGCCTTCCAAGTAAATATCTCCCGAATCTTTCGTGTAAACCCCGGTCATGATTTTCATGAGGGTAGATTTTCCGGCACCATTACCTCCGGCCAAAGCGTGGACCTCACCTACTATCAAATCAAAATTGACGTTTTTAAGGACTTGAGTTTCCCCAAATGTTTTTATAATGTTTTCCATCTTCAAAACCTGCTCCATCAAGGCTTCCTCCTTTCAAGAAATTAACCGTCACCCATTTGCTAAGAGTGCCGATGAACCACTTTTCTTTGTTTAGCGTAAAGATTCTTCTAACCAAGCTGGCGCTGGCACATGGTAAACACGCTCGTAAGCACTTAAAATGTTGCCTTGGTCCACTCGAAGGGCAGGAACGGCGACAAATCCTGGTGCTTCAAGACCAAGTAGGGCGTAAGCTACTAAATAGGCTTCAGCAATCCCTTGATCATAAGGTAACTGAGCACCAACACCAAGGACACGGCCACTTGCGATTTCACGGGCAATATTGTTACCAAGGTCGATACTAGCAATAGACACATCAGTGCGGCCACTTGCTGTTAAGGAAGAAAGAACATGCTCCGCTGGAATGTCCCAAATAGCAAAGATGGCTTCCAAGTTAGGGTTTTGCGTAAGCATGGCATCAGCAACTTCTCCAACCTGGTTCACATCCGCAAACCCGCCACGGGCAACAATATCAATATTAGGAAATTCAGAAGCCAAACGGTTTTCAAAGGCCGTTAAGCGTTGGTTCGTGACGAAGAAATCCACATCGAAGAAGATAACCCCGACCTCACCCTCGCCGTTCAAGTGCTCACCAATCAAATCGGCGGCGATGACACCATTTCCGTAGTTATCTGCTGAAACAACGGAGACAAAATCTTGGCCAGCCGTGAACCCTGCGGGAACGTTATCCATAAAGACTAGATGAATGCCTGCGGCACCAACCCGTCGGAAAACGTCGGAGGTAGCAACGGCATCTGTTGGAATGCTTACAATCGCATGGGGTTGAAGTGCCATCAAGGCTTCTAAATCGGACACCTGGGTTTCAGGGGAGAAGTTAGCATCGGTAATCCCGACCACTTCGATACCGAAACGCTCAAACGTATCTTCAAGACCCCTTAACTGAGCGGCTGACCAGTCGTTACCGGCATAATGGAATGAGATAGCTACCCGGTAGTTGCTTGCTTGAAGTTGGGAAATTTGCTCATCCGTTAAAGAGAGGGTATAAGCTCCCACGGCACTTTCCCCATTGGGACCTGTGGACAAGATTTCATCCGTGTTCAATACGATTTCATTTCTACCGGTATTTGTAGTAGCTTGAGTGGAATTTCCACCTTCCTCAGCCCCGCAAGCTGCTAACAGTAATGATAAGAACGTTCCAACTCCCACTAATAATTTTCTACTCATTGTCTTTTCCTCCCAAGTTTTTATTTTTTACAGCAACGTGCTTTTGGATGAACTGATAAGATACCTGACACGCATAAGTCGGACAGCCAGCATAACCATCAATTTCAGCCAAAATGTCACCTTGATAATTCTTTTCCTTTAAGAAATTGGCGATGCCAATCAAATCAATGTCTCCTTCGCCGAGGGGGACGAAGCCTTCACTACTGTAATCCTTTAAATGAATATAAGGAATGCGCTCGTAGTAAGTCTGGATTAATTCAAGGGGGTTGCCACCACCTGCCTGTAAGTGGGCCACATCTGGACAGAACCCGATATCGGTCAAGCTAAACAAGCGGTGAATTTGTTCAGGGGACTCCACGATGGAACCAAGGTGAGGATGATAGGTTGGGATTAATCCCACTTCTTTAATGACCTTTGCCGCAATATCTAAGTTTTTAGCAAGGACTCCGTAGTCTGTATCAAGGATTCCCATGGCACGGATGGCTCCTCCCCCAAGTATCAAGTGCTTTGCCCCAAGCTTGGCGGCCAGTGTGGCAGTTGCCTTAATACGTTCCAATTCATCTGGGAAACTGTCTTCATAGATGAAGTTGGCACCTACATAAACCCCACCAAGCTTCACTTTCAAGCTGTCAAGAAGAGTGGTCAACTTCGTTGGGTTAGCGGCAAAACGCTCCAAGTTTCCGTCAAACATTTCCACCATGGAGTACCCAGATTCAGCAATCGTACCGATGACTACCTTGTCATCAACCAAAGAGACGTAGCGAATATCCTTGGCGCTAGTCACGCCACCCCCAGACCCCACAAGCATCCCAAATCCATTTGTCATATAACCAATTTCCATTTACAAGACCTCCTCGATTGAGGGTTTACATTGTATCCCTCATTGGGTATGGTTACATTATAAAACAAAAGAAAGCCCTTTTACAGAGGGCTTTCAACCAAGAAATGGGGGTTTTGATGTGGAATAGGAGTTTTAAGCTGATTTTCATCCTAATTCTCTAAAGCGCAAACATCTTTAGGTTCTTTTACTTCAATCAAATCGTCCGCCACCTTGTACCAATTATCCTGGCTAAGGGAGAGGACAATCACAGCAATCCGATACTGTTTTAACAGACTAATAAGCATGAGTAAATGATTTTGGAAGCGAATATCTTTACTAATCAGGGGACGCACCATCACCACAAGACCAGGATTGGCAATCAGAATCTTTAAGAAGATGAGATTATAGAGTTCGCAAATGTCAAGTTCATCAATGTCTTGGCAGTCGATGGTCTGAAAAAGGAAGGCAGGAAACTCTTGTTGAAGACTCTTTAAAAACTGTTTCGTAAAAAATTTTTGTTTTAGCTTCTGTTCTATCGTTAAGAGCAGGTTGAACAAAACCGATTGCCCATTAAATAATGTGGTTTGAATTGGGGATTCGGGAAGTAATTGAAATTTAATGCCTGTCATGCGTTGTCTAAAAATGGGGGAACCGTTGAAGTACTGGATAAATTCATCCATGCTTGATAAGGTGGGGCAAACGAGGGCATGGCATTCACCTTGATGAAGAGACAAGGCGACATCTTGCTGCCACAAATACGGCAAGCCAGGCAAACGCACTAAAGGCGGTTGTAAGGATTTGACGGGATAACAGTGGATGGGAGTAGATTTAACGTGTCCATGGGGGTTTAAATAATGGGGGAAATCATTCTTTTCTACCATCCGAATGATTTTCCCCTTATCCATTAAAAGAAGTCTGTCCATTTTAGATAAAAGCCGCTCCATAGAAGTTCCTATATATAGAAAAGCCACACCCTCAGTTTGTAGTCGGCGACAAAGCGCGAGTACCTCCGTTATCTCAGAGGGAGCGAGGATTTCTTCTATGTCGTTTAAAACAATCAGTCGGTGCCCATGAAGAAAGCGGGCGATAATCTCTACCTTAATACGGGAAACGGGGCAGAGGTCATCAATAAAATCAGAAGATTTTCCACGCACCTGATATTTATCAAGGATTACCTGAGCATTTATTTTAAGGCGGGAATCATGGATGAGGAAGGGCTTTACTTTTTTCATAACAAAAAAGAGGTCATACAAGGAGATTTCAGTAAGTAAGTGGGTCGTGCTCTCGACCCACGCAATGCAACCCCTTTCAAAAATATCAGTGGCTTGCCCTTCCCAATATAAATTCCCTCGACTCATGACTTCTTCATCAATAAAAATTTGTTTCAGCTCAGGCAAGCCATGTCTTCCAGTGGGATAGAGGCCCACAAAAGAGGATTTGGTCAACGTCAATTCAAAATCCTTAAGGTAAAGGATTTGGTCTTTAAGGTAATAGCCATTTTGAATACGCAGTAATTCTTCAGTCAATTGGATTTCCTCCTTGTCTAAAGGGAACGGAGAGTTCGGCATCTGTCCCCTGGTTTTCTTGACTATAAAAATGAAGGCCAAAAGAGTCACCAAATAAGAGTTTTATCCGCTTACAGATATTGACCAAAGCGATGCCACGTTCCCCAGACGCATGGGTTGAGGGTTCCAACCGCTTTATCTTATCATTTAAGGCATCCAATTTTTCTTCACTCATGCCCATGCCATTGTCGCTAACGGTGATGATAAGACGATTTGATACCAGGGAAAAGCGTATATGGATAGTACCCGGCTCAATTAGGGGTTCAATGCCATGCTGTATGGCGTTTTCAATGAGGGGCTGTAAGATAAGTTTAGGTATCAAGGAGTGTTTGACTTCCTCTTCGCAGTCGTTATCGTAGGTGATGAACATGGCAATTCTATCGTCAAATCGAAATTTCTGAATACTAAAGTACGTTTCAATATTTTTAAGTTCTTCCTCAATGGTAATCAACTTATCCACGTTTGAAATGTTGTAACGAAAATATTTGGCAAGAAGATGAACCATTTCCGCTACGGTTGGGAGGCCATAAATGAGTGCTTCACTTCGGATACCTTCCAAGGTGTTGTATAAAAAGTGAGGATTCACTTGGTTTTGAAGCCCTAGATACTTGACATAATCTCGGTGCAGTTTTTCATTAGTAGAAAGTCCGTCATCTGTTTTGTTTGACCTATTTTTCGAAAGGTAAAAAGGCATGTTTAAGTAATCGACCAATAAGAGGTGTTTCAAAAAAAGCAGTAGGACAGTCAGCAAAACAGCAATAGATGGATAACGAAACAGTATAAACATGCTAAGTACGGTACAGCAGTCAAAAAATAGATTGATACGGTTTTTTCTCATGGAACCACCTACGAGTAAATGCTTCGGTAGGCTTTAGGTGTCATGCCTGTCGTGGCTTTGAAGTTTTTGTTAAAATGCTTCAAATCCAAATAACCCACGCTCTCACAGATGGCCGCCACGGTCATCCGGGTTTCTCTCAAATGTTTCTTGGCGTGTTCCAAGCGAACCTGCTGTAAATACTCTGAGAAGGTGAGGCCCGTTTTTTTGAAGAGGTGACTAATATGGGAACTGGAATAACCGACTTGTTCACTGACAAAATCAAGGGTAAGGGAATCGTGATAATGTTGGTTGATGAAATTTTTGGCTTCCATAACTGGGCGGCTTTCCTGTTGTTCCACTAGATAAAGCAATTTAGAAAAAGAATGAAAGATGGTTTCCGTAATGTGCGACGTAATTTCCTCTAATTGATAAAGCTGCTCTACCTTTTGATACTGGGCTAAAAACTCCTCTTCAAACTCTGGTGAGATTAATAGGAGGGTTTTAACACTTTGTAGGTATATTTCTTTGCTAACGTCAATCAAAACGCCTATGTCTGAGGCGGATAAATTAAAGGTGCGGTGGACGTTCTTTTTTAAATCTTCAAGGGCAGCCCTTACGCCAAATTTGTTTTGAAACTCAATAGCCTTCTTGAATTCGTCGTAGGTTTGACCGAGAAGCTGCTTCATACTGACCGTGGATGTTTTGATTTCTGAAAAATTAATAACCTGGTTGCAACCTAAAATAATCCGTTCATTAAGGGCTTGCCTCGCTTGTACGACCTGATTAAATAAATAAGGGCTTGTGTCAACAAAAAGGCTGGTACCAATGGTAATTTGAATCCCTTTTAAGATATTCTCTTGTTTGGAGAAGTCCTCAATAATTTTTTTAAGCGGGACAGCAACACCCTGTTTCAAGCCGTGATGAATCCAGATGAAATATTTATCTTCCCGGTAAACATACTCCCAATCCATAAAATCCTTCAGATGGAGTGTCAAAAGATGCTTGATAATATTGTCAATGTGCGTTGATTTTCGAATTTCGGAAATCCCGTCTACTTTTAATAAAGCCATGGAAAAAAGACCTTCCTGGATGTTGAAACAAGAATCAGGTAACACAGAGGGCTTATCTATAGCCAGTTGGAGGGAATCCCGTCTTAAACGTTGCTTGCTTTCCTCCTCTAAATGTAAAGTTTTTTCTAGCTTTTGAAAAATGCCTTGCTTTTTTTGCAAGAGGTCGCGAACTTGCTTCAAGGAAAAATTAAGTTCATCGGGGTCAATGGGTTTAGTAAGATAATTCGTGACCCCAAGCTTAATGGCCGATTTGGCGTAATCAAAGTGTTTGTAACCACTCACCACAATAAATTCAATGGCTTCTTCTTTTTGACGGGACTGCTTGATAATTTCCAATCCGTCACAACCAGGCATTCGTATGTCTGTCAAAACAATATCAGGCTTTAGTAGATGGATCGCTTCTATGGTCGAGGGACCGTTGTGGGTCTTCCCCACCACTTCCATTTGATAATCCTCCCATTTACCTAACACCTGTATTAATGAACAGATTCTTTGTTCGTCGTCTGCTATCAAAACTCGATATTTACTCATAAATCAACCTCCAAAAATCATAGCGCTTCCGTAATAATAACATTTTAAAAGGGTTTTCAATGTCTGATTTTGTCGAATTGAGGTTAGTAATTTATGGAAATAAAAAATGCTAGGTAGCTACCAACTCGACCAAGAGAAATAATCTTAATGTTAAAACCTCTAACCATCGCAAGTTTTTTCACAAAGGCACGAATCCCAATATCTAAACTAGGGTTGACCACTTCATGCTTCAAGAACTTGTTGTAGAGCCTCGTTTCACAAACCTCATTAATCCGTTAAAGAATAGCAGCATCGACCCTAAATTGGCGAGTAGATGCTTTTTCTATCTTGTAAGGTACTACATTTCCAGTAACCCTTCTTTTTAAGCATGTCCATTTATAGGACTTGAAAAATAGGCTAAATTATGACTAGCTTTTAGGGGAAATCTGCCAAAAATATTTAAAATCCGAAGGGCTGGAGGTTTTAGCATATATCCGAAAACGTTAACCGTTCGACAATCTTCTTCTGTCGTGCTAGAATAGTAATAATATCCTGGGTACATCTAAGAACTCGCTTTGTTCCTACGGTACTCACTGCGTGACCTTCCTCAGAACAAGAAAACCGTAAGAGCCTTGCCCGTCTTTGCGAGGATTTTTCCGTCCAGCCGAGGAAGTGAAAATGCTTCTACGGTGCTCACGACCTTGCGTTCCTAGGCGCAATAAAGATTAAGAGCCTTGCAGTGAAGTGGAGCTTCATGGCATTTTTGCTGGCAGGGTCCCCGCCCTTCCGTAGGAAGGTATCCTCCTTTGGTGGGCTATTAGGATGGGCGAAAAAAGACCGCAAATACGGGTGAATTGGAGTTATTAGATGTGCCC
>Ga0268261_10000213_pt1 | contig 35967 bp, 54 predicted proteins | sample TergutNc150P1_FD_190353 | JGI IMG/M metagenome (GOLD analysis project Ga0268261, IMG submission 190353) | Nasutitermes corniger P1 segment gut microbial community from laboratory colony in Florida, USA - Nc150 P1 (SPAdes) (version 2) | ecosystem: Host-associated > Arthropoda: Insects >... | reverse complement strand
GGGCCACTGGAGCTTGCCGATTTCGAGCCGCTTATATAAAAGCAGGAAGCCGTCGCCGTCATAGTAAAGTGCTTTGAATCGGTCTTTGCGGTTCCCACAAAACAAGAAGATGGCATCATCGAACAAATCCAGGCTGTATTGGCCTGCAACCAATGCGCAAAGTCCGTCGATGCCCCGCCTTAGGTCGGTCTTCCCGGTGCAGATGAAAATATTTTTGACACGGCTGTAGTCAACGAGCATGTTTCGCAGCCTCCTTCAAAACCGATTGGAGAATGCGCTCGTCAACATGGTTGTAAAAGCTGGCCTCAAAGTCTTTGACCTTAATCCTGCAACCCAGTTGTTTGGGATGGGCGGGCTTTCGGTTTGCATCGTCCTTTAGCTCTATGGGGACAATGGATTGCTTGTCTTTGATCATAAAAATCAGCCTCCTGTCTTGGTACCCTAATTATACCGTGACTGAAAGCTGGATTCTATTCGTGTTGTTATTTGACGCTTACAAATTTTCTTTCCAAATGGCGATATTTTTGTTTTTGATGGAAAAGCCTTCAGGAAACTGAAGGTTTTTCAGCGGCCTCGTTTTTTGGCTATCTTTTAAAGTGCAATTCGTACGGGTTCCTAACGCATGAAGTATAAGCGGAAAATAAAAACATGAATAGAAAAAAATCCTGGGGAATGATACCATTAATGGGTAGCACGACTAAGGATTTTTAATATTTTTAATATGCCTTTATGAATTGGAACAAAGATCAACTACATTTTTTGCCCATGGCAAATATCCCTCCAAACCCCTTCTTCAAAAAGATTGGACAGGTTTGGAAGTTTTTCGAGAAGGTATTGGATATATTTCGTGCCATTGACCCCATTGGACTTGGGGGCTGGCCGATGCCAATCCCGCTGACAACATCGAGCCCCCCAAGCGCAAGAAGGGCCGGGCATACCGGACCAAGTTCCTAAGCGATGCGGACATCGGGCAGCTGGTGGATGCCCTTGGCAAACTGGAGACGGATTACAATTCCCAGCGCTTTCGGGTGCTGATCCTATTGGGGCTGAACACCGGGCTGCGGAAAATGCCCCTTGAATTTTCATAGAGTTGCATAAGGTGGCAAAACGTTGATGTTATCATATTTGGTAATTTACGGTAATTGCATGAAACCCCATAAAATCGCATAGATGGTAGTTAAAAAGTAGTAAAAAGTAGCTAAAACGACGAACGGAAATCGAACGGTCTAGGGTACGAAAAAGCGAATGAACAACGGCGGCTAGTGAGGCTGTTTTTTTATGGCGAGAAAAATATTTTTTAATAAGGTGGCAAAAAAAGCAACTGTCAACCAAAAGTTGACAGTTGCCCCTATCCTATTATTCTGCGTGCATGGCTTCGGACTTGCTGACGATGGCTTCCGTTAGCGTCTGGGAGAAATTCAAATGGAGCTTTTGCCCCAGCTGATCCGCCCATTTCGGGATGCTCAAAGTTTTTTTGACCGGCTTGTCCGCTTCCAGGTATTCCTTTAAATTGACGGTGACCATGGAGATAAAAGAATCGCTTTTGTCAAATTCAAAGCCCCCGCCCCAGTTGTAGCTATCAAACGTCAAGGCGTTGATATCCGAAGCTTTGGGGAGCGTGCGGTTGTTCATGATGTCATTGGCAACCAAAATCCCAAGGCAGTCCGCTCCCATGGCAAAGGCATCCTCTAGCGATGTCCCTTGTGTTGCCCGGTCAAAATCCGGCAAAGCGACTAAAAAGTGGTTCTCAACTTTGTAAAAAATGGCTGGGTAAATAACAGTTTTCATCTTACAATCCCAGTTCGGCCACTAATTGGTCGAAGGTGATGGACGGGGTGTATTCAGGGTCTCCCTTTTCGTAGGCATTAAGGACTGCAATTTCGTCTGCCGTCGGTTCCACTTCCTCAAGGCCGTAAAAGTGGGCTTCCTCAATCCCCTTCCAAACAGTGGCCGCCTCGGCCTCTGACATGACCATAATGGCACCCATCAATTTTGCTTTCGTTTCAGACATCGCCATTCCTCCTAATTGTCGTAGACATCTTTTCGATGCCCCACTTTTATGATTTCCAGAACGTTCCCGTCCTGGTCGTAGATGACACGGTAGTCCCCGACCCGCATCCGGTACCCGCGCCGACTGGTGAGCTTCTTCCTGTCGCCCTTGCCGGGCAAGCCGCTGATGGCGTCCAGAATCCTTCTGGCTGTTTTCTTGTCTGCTTTCCTTAGAAACTTTTCGGCCTGTGGTGAAAAGATAATCGTCATTTCCGTATCCCTCCCTTACAATTAATATTATATCACGTGTGTCACGTATAGTCAACGTTTTTTACGTGTAATACGTGATACAAGTTAGGAAGGAAACAAAAGAAAACACCCCCCGGATGGTGGTGTTTTTCCTTACCCTATTTTATGTGCATCCGCTAATTTTTATGCCCCAACTTCCCTTTCTTCGCCTCTTCCACCGCTACCGGCAACCGGTATTTTTCCCTGCCTGTGGAATGGGCCTCCAAGATTTCCGACATTTTTTCCTCTGGGAACCAATAGGCCTGGAAATCCTCCAGCCCGCCGTTCCTTACCATGCCCCGACCTTTTTGGTGCGGGGGGATGTCCTCCAACCCGCCTGCCTCGATGATGTTCAGCGATTCTTGGTGTGAGGTGGTGCGAAGTCCTATCCTTACGCCAAGGTTGGCTTTCACGTCCCCGGCAATCACGTCCGTGGTGGGCCGTTGGGTGCCCAAAATGAAGTGGATTCCGGCTGCCCGGCACTTGGACAGGATGGGGCCGACTTCCCGCCAAATGGGCGCATCCTTGCCCCCGTAGTCGAAAAGCTCATCCATGATGACGACGATATAAGGTAGCTTTTTCTGTGGGCATTTTTGGTTGTAGCCGTGGATGTCCTTGGCGATGCCCGTCATTTTCTCATAGCGGGCTTCCACTTCTGCCCGGATGGACTTTGCCACCGCCAGCCCGTCCGCCACGGTGCTCACCACCCCGGCGACCTGGTCCACCGCCTGCCATTCCACCCATTCCAACTTTTTCAGGTCGAGGATGTAGATGGCCAGTTCGTCCGCCGACAGGTTTTCCACCATTTGGCACAGGATGGCTTTTTGCAGGGTGGACTTCCCTGCCCCCGAATCCGCCCCAATCAGCACATGAGGGCGGGTGGCCAGGTCGATGGCGACAGGACCGCCATACCCTTCCCCGATGGCCGCCATGAGCTTGCCCCCGGGGAACTTGAATGTTTCATAAGGGATTTTTTCCTCAAGCCCCCTCGTCCGCAAGTAAAAGCCATACCCGTTACCATCCTTAACTAGTTCCACCTTACCGCCCAAATACGTGGCGATGCCGTCCAGGCACTTTTCCAAGTCCTTCTGCCCCACGCCCACGGGAAGCGGCGAATGGAGCTTGAACAGCACCCCGAAATCATCAGGCTTTGCATATTGCACCCATGCCTGCACGAATTTTTCCCTGACGGGCTGTGCCTTCTTGCCTAGCACCAAGTCGGCGGCGTTCTCGGACAAGGTTGCCCCCCGCACGCTCATGGCCCCGACCTTGTTTTGCAACAGCACCTGGTTGATGGCCTTGGCCGCCAGTGGCAGGTTCCCCGATGCCATCCCCTCGATAGCTTCCCCCGATTCCATGGCCAGTTTCCGAAAATGCCAGATTCCAAGCAAGGAACCGGCCAAAAGCATAATTTCAAGCATCAGTACCGCCCCTTCCCCAGCCATTTGCGTTTGAGCCACATGCCCATGACCAGCCCCACGATGGCGGGGAGCCAGTCCACCAAAAAAATACTTACCTCATAGCCGATGTCCATCCCGCTACCCCCTCACGATGTCATGAAAAACCCGACCAACAGCCCGCAGATGAATTTCCAGTGCCGGTACACGAACATGGCTAATTGCAATTCTGTTTCGCTCATGGATTCTCCCCCTCACCTGTTCGGCGATTTGAACACTAATAACCCCGCTTCGGATTCCTGCTTTTTCTGCCCCTGCTTGTAACGGAGCGCCATGACAACCAGCACTGCGAAGGCGGCAATGCCAGCGACCAGCCACCAATTGATATGAAAGGCCGGGCGCATGGGCGGGGCCGCGCATTGATGGGCGGAAAATTCCATCTGCTGTTGGGTCATGGGCGGTTGGGCTTGCTGTTGGATGGCGGGTACCTGTTGCTGGCTTGCCACCGCTTGCCGAAGTTGCTGGGCCCGTGTCATGGGTACGGGCGCTGGCTCTGCGGATGGATACCCGCTCACCGCCTGCACGCCGGGGCTTGTGGTTGGGGGAGCCTGTTGCACGTTCACGGGTTGCCCGGCGGGTTGCAAAGAGGCGGGGACCGCCTCCCCGCGGCTTGCGCCATAGACAATCCCCTCCCCGATTTCCCGCACGTCTTTTTTCAGCAACTGCCCTGCATCCTTCCAATCGTCGGCGATGTGGCGCACGATCCGTCCGAAGTTCTCCCCCACCTTGACGTTATGGCGGGTGCGGAACCCTGCGCCCGCTGTTGCTGCCTTACCGAAGTTGGTCCAGTCAAGTGTTTCAGTCATAACGCCTGCCCCCCTAGCCCGCTCAGGGCTTTTTTTATTTGCTCCCCATCATCCAAAGCTATCCCCACGAACGGCGCTTTGGCGTAGGGCTTTTCGCACACCGCCAATATGACCAGCTCCGCGCCAAGCCACTCCCTCAGCTGGTCATAATCCGGGTGCTTCGGGTCGTGGAAGGCTTCCAACAAGTCCTCGTAGATGGCGGGCTTGTTTTTCTTGCTGAGCAGGTGGGTGTTGCCCACCTCCACCAAAAACGTCTTTTCCCCGCACCTCACCATTAAATCAGGCACGATTTTATAAGGCCTGAGCCGTTGGTACTCCGAACGCCATTCCTTGACCCCGAAATAATAGTCCAAGACGAGCAGGGCTTCCGCCGCCATCAAGTCATGGTCCAGGTACCTGTAATGCCCCCGCCACTGGTGGCCGGGATAGTAAAAATACCCCGTCCCCGGCTTCCATTCCCGGTTGAAGCAGCCAAAATCATAAAGCACCTTAAGCCCCGCCGAAGCCGACACCTTGGCACGGGCCACCCCTTCGATGCCCCCATACACCCACTTGGCGCACATGGCCACGGTGAAGGGGAGGCGCTCGCCCTCGAACAGCTCACAAAGACGCGACTCCCGAAACCCCATACTCTTCCTCCTCCCGCTCCCCCATCATGCTGGCAATGACGGCTTTCACATAGTCGGGATCCACGGCTTCCCCCAGCCCCATTTGCAGTTCTGGCTCGGGTTCCGCTTTTCGGATGTCAAACCCGCCCCGCATCAACGCATCCAGTTTCGCCTCGATGCGGTCCAACTGGTCCCCGTCCTCCCCCGCCTCTGCCCGCTTCCGTTCCCGCTCCACCAACTCCCACACAAAGGCGCTGGCATTGGGCTGGTCCAAAAGGAACCGGTAGGCCTGCTCATAATGGAGGGGAACCGACAGGTTGAACCGCCGGGGCTTGTAGCCATTCACCTAGTTCACCGACAGCGCGCCGATCACGTCCGCAAAAGCCCCGTCCGGGTCGATGGCCGCCCCTTGGAATTCCTGGCTGATGGCCGCTTCAAACGCCTTCGCCCCGCCGCCTGAAAAAATAAAGCGGCAATCCTTCGGGTTGATGCCAAGCCGTGCCATCTTTTCCCGGATTTCCTTGACGTAAGCCAAGGCCACCCCCTCGATGAGCTGCCCCATGGTTTCATCAATCCCTTTTGGACGCCTGCCATAAAGGTAAGACTCCACCGAATCGATTCCCCGGTGCTCCCCCGCCTTCGCCATGATTTCCCGCTGGGCGATGGCCAAAAAGCCATAAACCCCGCCAACCAATGTCGAGCACTTCCTTAGCTCCGGCATCTTGTTCACCCCGCAGGCCAAGACGTTCACATTCAGCGACCCGATATTGACCACCACCGTCGTTTCGTTGTCCGACCAGTCCTTTTTGTTCTTCAACCACGTCCCCAACCCCTCGAAATACGGCTTGCACTGCAAATCGAACTCATAATTTTCCCCGTCCATGTTGAGGCGCATCCGCCCGTGGTATTGCCGGCAAATGGCTTCCCGCTTCCCAGCGTCCAAAAAATCCAGCAAAGGCACATTGACCCTCACCGTCACCGCAGGCGCTTTCGCCCCGCTCTCCCGCATCGCCCGGCAAATCCCCGCCAAGACGGCCAAACGGTGCGCCTGGCTGGCCTTGTCCGTCGTGGCGGTATGCTCTTGGTAGTTCTCCCCGGATTCACCCACCGCATAGCGCCCGCCGTCCATCCTGACCACCATCCCGTCAAGCACATGCCCGTTGGTTTCCCTCACGCTTGTCGGGAACCGGAGCAACCGATTGCCGCCCTTCCCGACCCATGCCACTTTCGTCCAGCTCTTCCCTGTGTCCACGCTTATTTCCATGACCATTCCCCCTTGCTTACTACATTATACTCTGAGTGGTCTGAGTGTATGACACATAAATTACGTTTCTGAGGGGATTTTTTCTTTTTTTGTCGAACCTGCTAAAAGCCTTCGCTAATTGGAATAGGCTTGAAAAAAGGAGGTGGTCGCCATGGCCAGGCAAAAATATGGTGTTCAAGTGGATGACGGGGTCGGGAACCGGATGCGGGAAATCGCCAAACAAGAAGGCATCAGCCTAAGCGCCCTGACCGACCGGGCATTTATTTTTTATTTGGAACAGGTCGAAGGGGAAGCCCCGGCACTGGGGAGCACGCCCCAAGAACCCACCGACGTCAAAACGGACATCCTGCGGGCCATCCAGCACCTGAAACGGGAACTTAAGCGCTGTTCCATCAAATACCGGGTTTCTTTTGACACCCTGGCCGTCTTTGCCATCCAACAACTGCTCTCATCCCCCGCCAAGCGTAACCCAAAAAACTGACCGCCCACCCCCTCTTTACTAAAGTAAAGAGGGGGCATGACAGGATAGCCCAAAAAACCGCCCCAAACCCCTGAAACGACAACGTTTGACCCGTGATTTTCAGCCGCTTACAATTACGCCCCAAAATAACGGCAAAATAACACCCCTAGCCCCCCTAAAAAGCCCATGCGCCTTTTATGCGCCTAGACCCTTAGCCAACCCCCTAATCTGCGCCTTTTATGCGCCTTCAGGCAAAAAACCGCCTAATACCAACGTTTTCGATGGCTTAGGCGGTTTTAGCATTAAACAATTAAAAAATTTGTTCTTTTTCAGTGCTTTTCAGCATATAATAGATTAAGAGCCAAGCAAGACGGCTCGAAAAAGGAGTTGGCGAAGATGTCAAAAATCATCCCGCTCCTTCTCATACTCGCTCTAGCGTTCGCCGAAGGCTTTTCCAAAGAACTGGGAAAGCAAACAGCAAAAAAGCTCATCGATAGCCGCAGGAAGCACGATGAGCAGTAGCTTATGAGCAGGAGGAAGGCACCCTAAGGGGTGTCTTTTTCCATGGTTTAGTTTATGCGCCGAAAGGTGGAATTAGAACGCAAACTAGCCAGCGGTTATAAAACCGATGATGAGAGAAATGAGGAAAATAAATAAGCCAATCCCGCCCATTACTGCCACATCCTTTCCAGTGCAATCCTTATAAACGCCCCGATGAAGTTTCCGATCCCGCCCAATAGCAACGCATTTGAGACGCTCCAAAACGTTGCCTTTTCTTGGACTATTTTAACATAGGTGATTTTGCTTTCGTCTATTTCTTCTTTTTTCTGTTTCATGCTTGCCACTTCCATTCTTTGTTATTATCCCCCAAAACTATTTTTTTATTTGCCCCAGTGGGGCGGGGCTTATAAGCCCCTTATAAAGGCGCTTTTTTCTAGGTTATTAGTTATAAAATTCTAAAATTCTGTTCTATCCTTCAATTTCTGAGCATATACTGTATAGAGAAGGGAGGCAAAGAAAAAAACACCCCAGAGATTGGAGTGTCGGCCAATGAAGGTCATTCAGTTGGTTTGGATTATCTTGGTTCTAACGTTGCCCACGGACGAACAAGGCATAATCCTAGCACTGGCTAGCGAATTCCTAAGCTAGCCACTACAGCCACCCGAAAGGGTGGTTTCTTCATGGCTTGTTATAAGGCTATGCTCATCTGCCCCGATTCATGCGCCCCGATGCGTTCCAAAGCCAATCGGTGGTATTCGGCATCCTTTTCGAAGCCGATGAAGTTGCGCCCCGTGTTCAGGCACGCCACCGCGGTCGTCCCGCTCCCCATGCAGTTGTCAAGGACGGTGTCCCCTTCCCGCGTGTACGTCTTGATGAGGTACTCAAACAGCGCCACAGGCTTTTGCGTCGGGTGGATGGTGGTTTTCTCCGACGGGAAATAAAGCTGGGTCGTGGGGTAGCGCTTGCCATCGCTTTCCGTCACCACACCTTTATAAACACCGTAGTTATCGCTTTGCCCACCATTGCGTTTTGCTTTATATGGCGCCCCCACCGAAAACTGCGGGAAATAATCCGGCGGCTTTTGGTAGAATGCTAAAATATTCTCGTGTTTTTGAAGCGGCATTTTTTTAGCGTTCAAAAATCCCGTGGCCTTCGACTTCACCCAAATCCATTCGTATTTCAGCATGTCCAGATTGGAAGCCCCTAATACCTTGTCAAAAGGCGTCTTGGCAAACAGCAAAATTGCCCCGTTGGGCTTCACGATCCGCTTGTAATGCCACCATAGCACACCCAAATCCAATGGTGTGTCCCACTTGTTTTTCGTCATCCCGTAAGGCAAATCGCAAAGCACCATGTCAATGCTATTATCCGGTATTTTGGACATGCCCATCAAGCAGCATTCATTGTAAATGTGGTTCGGTTTTAGCATAGGTTTCCCCCTTCAAAAAAGTTTTTGTCATTAGCTTTATTATATCATTTTTTGCGCTTTTATGACAGGTTCATGGCGGATAATGATGAGGGTTTTAGCCTATATTCCCCAAAAGCGCTTGAACTATCTTATAAGATAGTGTATAATAAAGGTATAGGAAGGAGGGAGCAAAATGCCAGAAATATCAAAATTCTACGGAATCCGAATCACCATGTATTACGACGAACACAACCCGCCCCATATCCATGCCGAATACTCTGGGAAAAAAGCAGTCTTCGACTTGGATGGCGACCCGATGCAAGGTTTCATCCCCAAATCCCAAAAACGGCAAGTGCAGGCCTGGATTTCAATCCATATGGACGAACTCTACGAAAACTGGGAAATCGGCCAACGTGGGGAAAAATTCAAAAAAATTGATCCGCTTAAATAAATAAGGCCCCTTTGCCGGGGCTTTATTTTAAGGAGGTATTTCCATGAGAGAAGTCTTATCAGCAACTTACTTGGGCGGGCACCGCCTTTTGCTTGAATTTGACAACCATGAAAAAAGGGTTTATGACCGGGAAGAATTCGGCTTTAAAGGCGTCTTTAAATTTTTGGAGGACGAAGGGAACTTCCAACAGGTCCAAATCGTCAGGGGTGCATTGACCTGGTTCCAGCCGGATGATATGGAAATCGACCTATGTCCTGACTCCACTTATGACCGAAGCACACCCATCCGGGAGGGGGCACTGTGACCATCCAAGACTTTATGACCCCTACCGAAGCCTGCCACCGCTGGCAAATAAAACCCGCCGCCCTCCGCTGGCATTTGCAAAACGAATTGAAAATGGAACCCTACATCTCCAAGGGCTGGGTGAAATCCTTCCTCAAGCCAACGGGCGAACGGAAGGAATGGATCGTAAGCACTTGGCTGATGCGGGAGCTGTATGGAGGTGAGCCGGAAAAATAAAAAAAAAGCACGCTTTCCCGTTTGGGAGTGCGTGCTTTTCCAAATTCAAAATAAAATACTAACGAACTAAGCCAGATGACAATCTGCATCTCTTTAGACCTATCGGATGCCGCGGTTGGGTGTTTTGCGCTCAGTGGTTCATTTTTTACACTTGATTTCCTCGCCAGCTATCTCCTCCTCTTGAGCAGGTGTCAAGAGCGCACCATTTGCGTAGTCATATTCAGCAAAAGAGTTAACAACGGGAAAAGCTTCATAATCGTAATTTTCTTCCCCCACCAATTCTAACTTTAAAAGCTCATCTTTTTTAGGGGTTTCATCATTTAAAAATAAATAATGAAGCCGTTGCGAATGATAGAGGTATTTTAATAAGTCCATATTCCCCATTTTTTGTGTCATAATTCCTTTGATTTCCTTCATGGAAACCTTGCTGAAAAACCATTTATCCCGTCCATCCTCTAACTCTTCGATCATGTAATTTAAATAGAACTCATCTTCGGGTGATTTGGAAATAAAATAAAGGGGGATGTCGTAATAGTCAAAAATATGGATAATTTCCAACTTTCCCAACTCCTCATAACTCCTAATGTTCATTTTCCCAATCCTCCTTCCTTTGGAATCGCTCTAATAATTTGGCGCTATTAAAGAGCCACAGGTTCAAGTGCTCTCTTTGTGTTTTGTCATTTTTCCAATCCATTATATCCCTTCCAGCTAAATATCGCAAGGAGAATGCCAAAAAAAGCACCCCTTCGCCAAAAGAGGTGCTTTAAATCTATCCTGGAATCACGAGCATTTGCCCCGGGTTGATGTTGCTGTTGGTCAGGCCGTTGGCCGCCTTCAGTTTGTTCACGCTGACCCCGAACCTTTGGGACAGGTTCCAAAGCGTATCGCCTGAAACGACCGTGTGGGTGCGCTGGTTGCCCACCCGCAAGACTTGCCCCACACGGATCAGGTTGGCGTTTTGGATGTTGTTCCAGGCCTGCAGGTTGGCCACCGTCACGCCGAAGCGTTGGGCGATGACGGACAGGCTTTCCCCTGCACGGACGGTGTGGGTGCCCCCTGCGACGGGGGTTGGGGCTTGCACCGCCAGGGCATTGGCCCATACGCTGCGTGGCATGTTTCGCCCCGGGCAAGCGGTGGCCTGTCCCGGGATGTGCCCATGGCCCCTGACCCGCTCGATGGGGATGCCCCGGCGGGTGGCGATGTCCCGAATCAGCGCCTTGAGCGCCTTTTTCTGCTTCGCCGTCGGCCGCTGGTGCTCGAAATTCCCATTCAAAGCAATGTGGATCGCCGTAGCATTCTCCACCCCAGCGCCCCAAGACCTGGAACGCTCATCCGTGAACTGGTAAATAGCCCCATTCTTGCGGATCAAATAATGGTAGCCGTCCCGTGCCCACCGCTTGGAATTTCGGAAAAAGTTGCGGTACTGCAAAAGCGAAAGGCTCGACGTGGTGTGGTGGACGATGATCTGGGTCATGGCATTGTCATTGCCATGGTGCTGTGCGTGTGCCCTGTTGATTTGAATGGCCATTATAGGTCCCCTCCTTTTGGGGTGCATTCGAAGTAAGAATTACTGGTGGGCGGGGACGGGGCTTCCATGACCTCCCGGTAAATCTGGTCCATGTGGCCGTTTCCGCCCAGTTCCTTGTAGGATTTGTACATGGCATCCATGTTCTCCTTGTCGGCGTGGCAGCAGCACCCCGCCTTTCGAACCTCTTTGGCGATGAAGTGCATGTTGTAGCGCAGAAGGTCGCGGGTGCCATGGTTGTAGTGGGCCTGGGCCAGCCGTTGCTCCTCGATGCTGATTTTCTGGGCTTTGATGAAACCTTGGATGGTGCGGTAGACCGCTGTGAGGATTCCGGTCACCAGGGCCAGGATGTAATAGACCAGTTGGGCCTGGATGTGGTAGATCAGGTTCATTTGAAAGCCCCTCCTTTTTTCTTCTTATACGGGTATTTTTCCTTATGCCCCGTCTGCGGGCGCTCAATTCGGACCCTTGCGCTCATGGGGGCAGGTGTCGTGGCCAGGCGCTCCAGCACGGCCTGGCGGTGGAGCCTTTTTCGCTCCGTGGCGTATTCCTCGTTGCCCATGGCATCCGTTGGCACGACCACGCAGGTCACCAGGATTTCATTTTCCCGTTCGATGGGAAGCCCCGTGATGACCGCTTCCGTTTCCTGGTCAAACTCCGGGACGGGTTCGTGGGTGATGGGTTTGTAGTTTTCTTGGGGTGCGGGGGATTCATTCAAACGGCCGTCGATGATGCGTCCAAACTTACCTGTTGACATAATTTCACGCTCCTATCGTGCCGGGAGATGGCCCTTTTGGCCTTCTTCACGGTCACGCTATTTTTGAAAAATCAAAACATTAAAACCGTGGAGGGGAGACCCCTCCTACTCCTCCCCAGGGCTGCGCCCTAAAGAGCTTTTTTAAGAAGGCGGGCACCGATGCTGGCGCTCGTGTACCCGGACGAATTGCTCAGATGCCACGCCGACACCCCCGAAAAGGACACGCCAGAGAGAGAGCCACCAAAACGAGCCACCCTAGCGACTGCTGCTTGCCAGTATTGGTCAGCATAAAAAGTGGAGGCACTTGCACCCGTGGTCAGGGTTGGGAATTCTGCGACATTCAATGCGGTGTTCCAGTGGATCCGGTTGTCGAAGCCCATTTCGCGGGTGTATCCGTTATTTGGCGCGTTGACGTAGTTTAGGGGGCGGTAAGGCGGTGCGAACAAGTTGGAGGCGTAGCGATCCTGGTTGAAGGCAATCCATGATTGATGGTCGTTGGTGTTTACGCCGTCCACCCAATCCCAGATGTCACCGTAAAAACTTTCCACCCCTCGGTAGGACATAGGTTGGCGGTTGTTGTTGTCGCCCGGCTGCCCGCTGGAAGCCAAAATATCGCGGCTGAAGCCGTTTCGCCAAGGGGCGTGCTGTAAGACGTTGCCCATGGAAATATTGACCGGGTCGCCGTCGAAATGCACCGGCACCCTCCCCATTTCATCCGGCTGCCCAATTTCCGTCACCGTCCGCGGCCCCTGAGTAACGGTGGTGTTCCACGTCGTTGTCCCGATGGCGATCGGATCGCCCACCCGGTAATGGTTGGCCGCCGCCGTGGAAACGGTGATAAAGTTTTGCGGAAGCAATGCGTCCAATACGGCGGCATCCGCCGTGCTTTGCCGGCCGCCTGTCCAACCCGGCATGATGGCCTGTGCATCCAGGTTGGCAAACTCGATGAGGAAAAGGGTCCTCAGCACATCCACCCCGTGGATGTCCAAAATCCCGTAGCCCCTCGACTGTAAAACCCCGTTATTGGCCCTCGCATCGTTTCGGAAAGCAACGATGGAGCGCGATGACGTCGGGAACATATCAGGCAGGGAGCACAACCGCCCCCCGATGGTCGTCCCCTTATACTTGGCGATGTCCACGTAGGGGAGCTCTTCCACTACCCGGTCATCATTGTCAAAATCCGCAAAACAGGCGGGAAGGGAAAAGCCGTTGTAACGGGTCTTGGACACTTCCCAGCTGCGGTGGTTCGCCCCGTCCCGCTTCCTGATGTAAAATTTCGGGATCCGGATGAACACGTTCCCCAGTTCGTCGGCGACTTCCCCGATTTCCCCGAAAATGGAAGCTCTGTCAAAATCATTGCGAACGGCCTGCCCCCCTACGCCTGTTTCGGCGACGAGGCCCACTGCGTCGTGGGTGCGTACCATGGCCGGGTCCGCCCCCTTGTTCCAACGCACGCCAAAAATGGCATCGTCCCGGCGAAGGTCCCTCATGCGGTGGTGCCTAAGCTCCCCCACTATCCCTAAGTCCGAAGCATGGATTTCGGCGATTTCGGAGCGCAGTTCCACCACCGCCTCATGGGCCCGCTCCGCACGCTGCAAAGTTCCCTGATGGGCCAATAACAACTGGTTGGTGATTGTTGGTGCCCCGATTCGATTTGCTGGAGCGCCTGATTGTGGCGGCTTGCCAGAACCGGGCCGATGGCATCCACCTGGCGCACCACCTCGTCATGCAAGTCAGAAAACGTCTGCACAAAATACCCCGCCATCCCCTCCGGCAACGGCTGGTGGGCAAAGGCCTGGGTCATCTCGAACGTAAAGCGCCCCGCCGTGGCGCTGGCCCCGTTGTTGTAATGCAGGCTCAATTCCCCAAGCACATGGGCGCGCCCACCGTTTGGCGGCTGCAAGAAACTGGTGGGCACCAAGAACTTCACCGTCCCGCCCCCTGCGTCCACAATGTCAGCATTCACATGCACCTGATGGCTGGCCGCCACCGTAGACCCCGGATGCTGCACAAACATTGCCTTCACCCATACGTGCGAAATCCCGCCCAGGGGGACCACAGCCCCCTGCTCATCCTTCAACTCGAAATAAATCTCCGCCGTGCCGATGTCATTGGTGAAATAATTCGTATTCGTGTCAAATGTCTGATGGTTCGGCCCCACCACCAAAGGGAATATGCTAGACTTGACCATAAGTTTCCTCCCCCTTTACTAACTGGCTGTACAAAAGCTCGAACACCTCAGCGTCCTTGCCCTCCAGCTCTTTTTCGTAATCCTGCAAAACCGATCCGATGATTTGAAGCGACTTCTGCAAGTTTCCACCTTCGATGACGAAAGGCTCCGCCTCAAAGGCCACCAGCTCCTCCATAGGCGCGCCCTCAAGGGCCTTCGCCTCTTCCTGGAGCTCCTTGAATTTCTTGGCCAACAACTTGCATATCCGTGTCCGGTGGACGGATTTCACCCCGCCGATGGACATGCCGTAAAGCAGGTCGTGTGCATATAAAACCTCCCGGTTTTTAATTTCCAATTTCATGTTTTCCCTCCTGTTCTAGGTTTGGCTCAGCGCTTTTACTTGCATTCTCAAACACTCATTCTGTTGCGACAATTCCTGGATGGCCAGTACGCAATTCCACAGCACCTTCGTCAAATCCACCCCCAGGTTCTGCTCCCCAGGGGATTGGATGCTTGCGTTTTCCTCGGCGATGGCACCCAGCACCCGCTCGCTGGATTTCAGGCAGCTGGAGCGGTTTCGGGCGGTGACCCTCCCTTCCTCGGGATGGTACAGGTAGGAAAACTCCGACACCTTCACCTGCTCAATCAGGGAGAGCCCCGTCCCCACGGTGCCTGCAGGCACCGCTTCGATGTCCGCCTTCATCTCTTGGGTCGAATGCTGGTGGAAGCCGTAGCTCCACACCGTCCCGCCCACGTTGTTGGCATTTCGCCAGACGTTCAGGTACCCCTGGACGGAGAACGACTGCCACTCCTGCCCGAACTCGGCCACCACCACCCGGTTGGTGTTTCGAAACTGCACCCGGTGCTCCCCGGCGCTTGCCGTCCCTGTCCCAGACCCCGCCGTCATCCACGTGTTCCAGTCACCGGCAGAGCGTCGGTGGGTCGTCAGGGAAAAGCACTGCTCATTGGTGGCGGCCCCTGAAAGCATCCGCCGGTGCATCCGAAACCCGTCTGGATTGAAGGTGGCCGTGGCCAGGTTGTTCCAGTCGTTGAACCGAAGCTCCGTATTGGTCAGGATGAAGCTGTCCCGCACCTGGGAACCCCCGCCCTGGCTTTGCCTTCCCACCAACCGGTGGTTGGACGCCTGGATCAGGATGGCGTTGTTGGTGCTTCCACCCGCCGGGTGGATGTTTAGATTGGAAGCCACCATGGTGCCCCCGGTAATCCGGCTGGCAGACATGGTGCCCGCCGTAATCATCCCCGCCGTGATGGCACCTGCGGCGAGTCGGTCGGCGGTGATGGTCCCCGCCTGGATCCTCGCCCCGTTCATGGTGCCTGCGGTAATCACATTGGCCGAAATTGCGCCCGCAGCAATATGCGCTGCGGTGATGGCATTAGCGGCGATATGCGTAGCCGCCACGGCACCACCGGCAATCTTGACCCCAGTGACCGAGCCGTCGGCAATCTGGTTGGCCGTCACCGCATTGTTGGCCAGGTTGATGGTGGTGATGGTGCCCGCCACCAACATCCCTGAGGTAATCGTCCCCGCCTGGATGCGGTCGCCGTGGAGCGTCCCTACCTGGATGTGGCGGGTCAGGATGGCATTGGAAGCGATGTTGTTCGCCGCAATGGTATTGGCAGCAATTTGCGTCGCCGTCACCGCCCCATTGGCAATCTTGACCCCAGTGACCGAGCCGTCGGCCAAGTTGCCGCCAAGCACCGTAAATGTGCCCCGCACGATCGTGTCCCCGTCAAGGACGATGGCATCCGAGCGGATCACCGTCCGCCCGTCGGAAACCTGGAAGAACGTGCTCCCTGCCTCGCCATTGACCCGCATGTCCACAATGTCACGGGTGGCAAGCAAGGAACTCAAAGGGCTTCCGCCTTCATCCCGGACAAATGCTCCCCAGGCCCCGGCCATTTGAACGACCTCTGACTGGAGACCGCTCGTTTCACTTCGGACGATGGTGGAAATCCTGGCCTCGTCGCTCGCCAACATCAGGGCATCATGGGCCAGCCACCAGGCGGAATCTGCCTCCTCGATGGCAGCCCCCGCCCGCAGGTAAGCCTGATAAACACTTTCCTCAAGCCCCCTTAGGGAGGATTCCAACTCATCCAAGGCCGTGGTATTGGCTGTCTGCCCCGACACCTCAGGCGACCAATCCGAGGCAAGTCCCGCATTGTTCACCGCCCGCACCCGGTAGTACCAGGTTTGGTTCTCACGGGGGCCAGTAGGTGCCGGGGCATTGAACGTCACTACGGGATTTCCCGGGATGCCCAGACCAGGCGGGTTGACGGGCCCGGGAATGCCAACCCCAGGTGGCGGGATCAGCGCAGGGTTCCCGCCGGTCGGCGGAGGTGCCGCCCCGGGACTTCCAACCGGTGTTGCCGAGGCATGGGTGAACATGTTCACCGGCCCCCGGTAAATCAGATTGAAAGGCCCCGGCAGGAAGCCCTGCACCTGGGAGGCGTGGAGCTCGAACTGCACCCCCAGGCGCTGGGAATCCCACCCCAAGAGGATGGAGGCGAAGAGGCCGGTGGCTTGGAAGTTCGTTACAGGGGCTACCGGGGCGATGATGTTGGTGCCGTCAGACGGCAAAGCTGGCCTGTCCCTAATGGCAGCGACTTCCCGCTGCATGTTGCGAAACTCCGGATTATCATACAAATCCCGAAAATTCCCAAATTCGATCACCGCCCGGGTGCCATCCGCCAAGTCGTATTCATAGGAATACACCCGGCTTTCCACCGCAACGGTCTCCCCGAAGGTCTCATGGTCAACAAGCCGCACCATGTCCCCGATGGATAGGCGCCGGTGGCTGAAATCCTCCCCCTCCAAAAGGGACAGGTCAACCACCGTCAACTGCACGTGGTAATGGGGATGGGAGTTAGACTGAAGGTGCTCCCAGGTCCTCAGCATCAATTCCCGCCCGTCTTGGATCGTCCCGTCGCTAAACATCCCTTCCCGGTGCTGCCGCTGGCCGTTGACGACAAGCCCGAACTTCTGGCGGGCCTCCTCGTCCTCCACGAACAACTGGCCCAAGGGCTTGGCGAACCCGTCGCCCGGGAGCGCCTGCACATCTTCGAACATGATCAGGCGGGTGTTTCCCCCAGTGGGCACGCCATTTCCGTCATAAACAGGAAGTGATGCCCCCTGGCCGTACATGCGGGTGCGGATGTGGTCGGTGGTGACAGAAAACTCCATCCCCTCCACGTCATGCCCCACCTCAAGGACAAGGCCTGTGTCGGTGCCGATGCGCACCAGGTCGATGAAGCGACCCACAATGCGACCATTAGAAACCTCAACCCTCGGGCGGATTTCTGCTCCCCACCGCTCCACTAGTTTTGAAAGGGCGGATAGGGAGGACTCCCGGTAATAGTTGGTGCTGTTGAGCCCCAAATCCATCACTTGGCCTAATCGCCAACGGGACTGGCCTTCAAGGGCAACCTCCGCCGCCTGGCGCAGGGTCACGTTTTGGGGGCGGCGGTCCATGATGTAGTTTTGGGACAGGTCGTGCATGGCGTCCTGGCAATAGTATTGGGCATCAATGCCGGAACGCCCCACGTTCCTTACCCGCTCGGTGATCTCGAACAGGCGGAACATGCCATCCTTATCGGAGAAAGCCACCTGATAGCCAGCAGGGACATCCACTTTCGCCTCCGTTAGAAATTCAAAGGTGGACATATCCGACAGGATTTGCTTGTACCGGGCTTCCCAAAACGGGGTTGCCCCCTGTGATTCGTTGGAAAGCACCTGCACCAACCGGTCATGGTTGTCAAAAATAAAAAGACCAGACATCTAATACCACCTTTCCAAAAAATCCGTCATAAACGCATGGTTCGCCTGAAGATTATTGATTCCCGGCGCAAGCTCAATCCACTGGCTCATGAAATCAAAAGCGTGCATCTGTACCCGCCCGTTGATTGAAATCCGCCGTCCGGAACTGTCGATTTCCAGCACGTCACCTGCCGTAAAATTCCAGATTATACGCTGGGTGCGCCCCGTCGTGGCATTAGTGATGACGAACTCACTCCGGGAAGCTGTAAACTGCACCCAAAAGTTGGGATGGCTTAGGGCTGAGCCTCGGTTTTGGACGGAGTTGGCGCTTGTAACCACCGGTTCGATGGCGTATTTGAACGGGTCGTGGCAAACAAAGCTGATCGTCAGCCGCCCCAAATGCCTCGCCCCCGACAAGAGCGCCCGGCTGTCCACCTCGGCAAAATACTGGCGGTCCGGGAACGCTTCAAACACCAAAGGTCTGCCCCCGTCCTTGATCAATTCCCTAGCCAACCGCTCCAGTTTGTCCTCTAGCTCGGACTGGCTCTCGAACTTGACCGCCACCGGCACCTCGATGAGCCTGGACATTTTCCGCTTGTGGGTGCGGTATGCCCCGCTTCGTCCGGGGATAATCAAATGGTCCAAGTCCATGTTTGGCCACACGGGCAAGGAAAACCCCTCCAATATCCGAAGGTCTTCCATCCGCACCCCGTCAAAATAAAAAGTAGACATGGGCATTCACCCCCTTCCTAAGCCGTTTCTGCTCCGCTGTTGCTTCCTATGCTGGATTTGTGTGATGTGGGGTTCCAAGGTGCTCGAAACCTCGGCCCCGTCCACGTAAAAATGGTTGTGGATTTCGGGTTGGTTGCCCAAGAGCCCTTCGACCATCTGGCGCAAGCCGTCGGAATCCACCCCTTGGTGATAGTGGTTCGTTGTCCCTGCGCCGCCAACGCTGACAGGCTGCAAGAAGGAATCCAGGTTTATCTTCGGCACTGCCAAATCCAAGGAATGTTCGACAACACCACTGTATTTTTCAATCCCCTCGGCAATCCCCTTAGGAATCCACTGCCCCACCTCATCCGCCATCACACGGGACGGGGAATTGATCCTAAGGGCGCTTTGCATGGTATTCCTCACTTGGTTTGCCAAGTTGCGGGCGGTGTTCATCACCGCACCCGACCCCGAGCGAAGCCCGTTATCAAGCCCCCGCATGGCGTTATGCCCGATGCCGTTTAGACTGTTGGGCAGGCCGCTTAGGGAATTCGCTAGGCCGTTCCCCGTGTTTTGACCGATTCCCCTGACTTGATTGGGCAAGGAATTAAGAGCACGAACGACGGTGGCCGACATGTTTTGGGACACCCTCGCCACGTTTCCGTTGGCACTGTCCATCCCGCGGTCAAGCCCCGCCACGATGGATGTCCCCATCTTCATCATTTCACGGGAGGGGGAGTTGATGCCAAGCGCCCGCCTGAACCCGCCAACGATGGACGAGCCGACATTAACGATGGCATTGACCGCCCCGCTGGCGGCATTTCGGATACCCGAAGCCAATCCATCGACGGTTTGGCGGCCCCAGTTAACCGCATCCCTGGCCATGTTCCCGAAGGTAGTGGCTGCGCTGCGGGCAATTTCACTTGCCTGGGTGGCAACCGTCGTTGCCATGCCTCGCCAATCGTCGGCGGTCATGTTGCGAATCTGGCTCCATCTTTCCTGAACATTTTGGCGGACTTCGCCAAGACGGCTTCCCACAGTCGAGGCGATTTCCACAGCCCTTTCCCGGACGGCGCTTGCGGCCTCGTTCCAGCGGTCCCTTGTATTTGAAACCACCTCGCCAAAGCGCTCCCTCGTATTGGAGGACAACTGCTCCCAATTCGTTCGGGCCGTTTGAACCATTTCGGAAGCCCGCTCACGGATTGCAGTTTGCATTTGCCCGAAATACTCCCTCGTGGTACCCACCAAGTTGCCGAAGCGCTCTTGGGTATGAGAAACCAAATTTCCCCAAATCCGTTGCAGGTTTTGGTTCATCTGATCAAACTCCTGCGCGATCCGCCGCCCTAATTGCTGGGCAGAGGCAATACTCAGCCCTTCCGAACGGCCAATCCCTTGTGAAAGCCCCTCCCCCATGGCATCCCCAAAGGTCGCCATCAGCCTCGAAGGCGAATTTATTCCGAAGAAGTTGCGGAAACGGTCCGCAATGCCCCGGGCAAAGTCCCCGATGGCGGTAAATACGCTGGGAGATCCACGGTCTAGCCCGGTTTGGATACCTGCTGGCAATGCCTCCCCATAATATTGAGAATCCTTTTCCAATTGGCGCAGGCGGTTAACGGCTTCCATGCGCATCTGCTCATAGCCAGCCTCCACCACAGCGGCGGTTGCCTTGGCGCTCGAACCGGTTTCAGCATATACCCTGTCCCACACCGCCTGGGAATCGGCTTCGATGGCGGCAAGTTCCGAGCGGGCATCGTCCTTCATGGCCCCGTAATGGGTGGCAACCACAGCGGCCATAGCCTCGGATTTGCTTTTCCCGGTGTTGTAAAGGTAGGTGAACAGCGTCCCATGCTCCGCCATCAATTCCGACATCTTGTCTTGCGAACGGTCGGACATGAGGCCCATGTTCTGGGCGGCGGCATAAGCCATGGCGGCCGTCCTCGAGCCCGTCACCTCGTACATCGCGTCGAAATCCTCTGCAATGGCATCCCGCTGGTTGTTGATGTGCCTGATGGCAGCAATCGCGCCTGCACCTACGGCAAGTACCGCCCACCCTTTCGGTCCGATGGCCTTTAACAGCTTCGTCGCCCCGCCAAGCATCCCTTTCCCGCCACCTTTGGCTCCGACAGCTTTGCTCATGGCAGGGGCCATCCCGCCGATGGCTTTTTTGCCTTTCAAAGCCACAATCCCGGTTTTCAGGCCGCCCAACATGCCGATCACGCTCTTAATGATGGCATAGCCTTTAAAAGCAGCCCAAAGCCCGACAACCGCAATGCCCAGGCCCATGGCCAGTTCGCTGTTTTCGCCGAGCCACTCCGCACCTATGGCAAGGGCTTCCGCAAGCTTCGGGAGCCACTCCATCACCACAGGGGCAAGTGCCTCTGCTACCCGGAACAAGCTTTCCACCACGGAGAATATGCCCTCTGCAAAGCGCTCGATGACACCGGATTCCCGAAGTTCAGCCATAAAAACCTTCATCCCGGATGCTGCATTGGTCACCCACTCGTAAATCCGGGCGCCGATGACTTCGTTTATCATGTAGAGAAATTCCTGGCCCATGGCTCGCGCGGTTCCGAACGCTTCAGCAAAGCCGCCGGTCCGTTCCTGCCCCATTTCGGCAATGTTGTTGAAGTTTCCCATTTCAACGGACAAATCGGAAATAGCCCCGCCTTGCCGTCGCATAATGTCCAACAGCGCCGCCCCGTAGACGCCCAGGTTCAGGTAGTTTTCCAAGGCGTATTGCTGTTGGGCATCCAAGCCGCCGAAAGCGCCTACCAAATCGTCGAGCACATCGAAATGGTCACGGGCCGTCCCGTCGTAATTGCGGACTGCCACGCCTAGTTCTGCAAACCGTTCCGAACCGCCCAAGATGGTGCTGTTGAGGGTGCCCATAATTTCCTCGAACCCTCGGGCAGCCCCCGTGTGCGACATCATTTCCTGTTGGGCCACGGCCATGGTGGCAGCAAGCCTCGCATAGCCGGAACCGCCCTGTTGCGCGGCCAGCCCCAAGCTGTTCATCGTCGGTGCCGCCACCCCCATCGCATAAAGCAGCGACTGGGTTTCGACGGCGGTAAAGCGCTGGGCCGTGGCGAATTTATTGGCCCACATTTCCGCATAGGAGGCGTCCTGCCCAAACTTCAGCAGGGTTGCCCCCAGGGCATAAGCCATCCCGCCCAAATCGGAGCCCGTGGCGTCCGCCAACCGCATGGCGCTTTCCAAAATCAGGGTTTGTTCAGCGGCGGTCTGCCCATGGACGGAAATATCGACCAAAGCCTCTCGCATCTGCTGGGCGGAAAACCGCCCCTGTGAGAGTGCCAAATCCCGGATTGCCCGGTCCAATTGGCGGGTATCTTCCTCCGTCATGCCGGTTTGCGCCCGGATGGCTCCCAGCGACGCATTGGCCACATCGCCGGCACGTACCGCCGCCACGCCGATGCCGACCATCGCTGTCCCGACTGCCGCCAGGGCAACCACAATCCCCCGGCCCATGGTGCCAAAAATCCCTTTGAGGTTTTTGGCGGAACCCCTGGCCTTTGTATCGTCTACGTTTACATCGATCCGCACCTCGCCATCTGCTCTTGCCATCAGTGTTCACCTTCTTCCGGTAGTGCGTAAATTTTTTGCAGTTCTTTCAACCGCCTGCGCTCTTCCGCCGCATCCTTGCCCTTTGGCATCTTGCGCGTGCGGATGTCCAGCACCCTGTTTAACTTAGTGCCTTCCGGCAAGCCATCCAATAAAGCGGTGAATTGGTGCCAATGAAGCCTGCCCCGTTCCTCGATCAAGTCCAGGCCGTAAGCCTGCCAAAACGATGCGTAAATAAAAGCCCCGTCGTGCGCCAGTGAATAATGCATCTTGATCTTTTTCACCGGTAGGGGGTTGCCTTCACGGTCGACTGTTGGGGCATCCTCTTTTTTTTGGATGCACTCCCCTATGATCCGGTTCAAAAGTGTGGCTTTTTCCTGAATGTCCATATTCGGCAAAGCCCCGTTGAACAGCAACTCAAGCCCCCATGTAATTTTAAGGGCATCCGGCAAGTCGTCCTCCAATAAATCCGAGAGTTTCAGCACAATGTCAAAAGAGAGGTTCAGCGCATATTCCTTCCCCTCAATTTCGACACTGTCCACCAACCCATAGGCGAGGGACAGCATGCTAACCGCCTAAGTATTTCTTTTTCTTGCCCTGGAGGCTTCGGTCGACCATCTCCTCAAGGAGGTTGTTGACCAATACCTGAAGGTGACCCGCTAAAATGACCCACGATGGCGTTTGCATGTAAATCTGCTCAAAGGCCCCGTCGCCCAGCAATAGGTCGTATGATTCCTGCAAATAGGCCAGCCATTCCTGTTCTTCGGCTTGATCCTCTTTCAGCTTCTTTTCGCGGGCATCCAGTGCTTTGAATTTTTCCTGGAGCTTCCAACGGGAGGCATCATCTGCCTGGTATGTAAAATCAAGCTCCCCGAATTTTACCGGGATCGTGGTTTTTGCAACTTCAATGATAACGGCCATCTGGCTACACCCCCGCCAACGCTTCATGCGGAATTTTGTTATACGTGATGGTACAGGAGAACGTCTCATCATCGCCTGCTGCGCCCGAACCGGCCACAATGGCGGAAACGGTCGCCGGGCCCACCCAAGTGGTCGTCCCGTCAGCGGAAGTCACCCGATGCCAGCAAAAACGGCCAGCCCCGCGTTTCAGCTTCATGTCGGCAATAAATTTTTGGGCTGGGTCGCTTGGCAGGTAAAACCCTTCCACGTCATAGGCCACCGCTACGTTTTGCACAATGTGCTCCGGCGTGCCATCACCGTCATAGAAGGCAACTGCCTCCATGGTTTCATCTGTCGCATCCGAAATATCCGAGATGTATTTTGAAAGAACCATAAACTGGGCATCCGTCGGCACCTGGTTTTCATTCACAAATGGCGCCACCTCATGGCGCCTTAAAGCATTCTTGCTTGGCATTTGTTCAAACATGCTGATCACTCCTTTGTTTTTATTTGGCCGCCATAATCTCCACTTGGATTTGCAGGCGGTAATACGTCCATCCTTTTTCGTCCATTCCCTGGAAGTAGGGCAGGTCCGTCACCTTAAGGCCCCTGAACCGGTAACTCCCGTTGCGGGTTGGGAAATCTGCCACCAATGGCAAATTCCCGGCCAGCAAATTCAGGTTCTCCAAAGCTTGGCGATGGTTGTTGGTCTTCAAATTGAAATCCACGTTTAGGCGCTTGATGCACACCCCGTCATAAAACTCTTGCAAGATGCCCCCGCCCGCCAATATCAGGGCAAGGGTATCCGCCGTATCTAAAACACCCACCCTCACAGGCAAGCTCAGGCCGAAGCCCTCAACGGCATCAAGGAGCCGGTCCACTAAGTCAAGCATTAAAAACCAGCCCCTTTCGCCCATGCCCGCCGCCAATCCTGAAGGTGGCGCTCCTTTGCGGCAAGGTCCCAGCGCTTTCCGGTTCCCTCAGTCGTGTAGATATTCATGAACACATTGACGGGCATCCCCCTGCGCCACGGCCTCGACCCGTAAAATTGGGCTTTTGCGTAGACCGTCCGCCACAGCAAGGCCCCGCCGTCAGAACTCAAGTGTCCGCTGTTTCTCAGGCTTCCCTGATCCAAAGGGACATAATTATTCATGTCGGCAAGCATTTGGTTCCCCAATGCGAATTTGGCACGGGCCAGGTTCGCATTGGAGAAACGGCGGTTGACGCCGCTGAAATCCATCGAGACCTTCGCCCCTTGCTCCAACGCCATCACACCACCTCCAATTCATAGCCAAACAGCGTATTTTGCCACGGCTCGTAAACCGGGATGGCTTTCACGATGACAAAAGCCTCGCCGTTGAATGAAACCTTGGATTGTTCTTTGAACTCTAGGAAAGGCACGGTGGCCGAAGCATAGCAAAATACAATGCCCTTGGCCACCAATTTCCGTTCAGAACCGGTGTGTTGATAAACCCCAGCCAGGTCCACCCGGCAGTTTTCAACCCGCACCGGCTCGCCAAAGGTTTCTTCACCCCACCTGTCCTTTCCCTTAAAAGCCTCGTAAGCAATCTCATGGATCAGGGCACGCGCATCAACTTTTAGTTTCATCCGCCCACCCCCCGGCTCAAAAGCCCCGTCGCCTGCAAATACACATAGACGTCAGGGCAGACAAGGCCATGGCGCTTGTTCATCCCGACGGAGCTAAAGGCCGAATCCAAAGAAATCTGGGTCCTTCCGATCTTGACCGATTGGGGGGCAGCATTCATCCCCGCCGTCGTCACCTGCCCCAGCTCATGAAAATACTGGATCTGGACCGCCACCGCTTTTTTGAATTGCCTTTTCCGAAACTCCACATCCGTTTCCAGTGGGGTAAACTGATAAAAGTGCTGGGTCACAAAATCCAACACCTCGACCGCCCGTGGCAATAACTGCTTAAAATCCAGCTCATCCATTGATTGGAAGCCAAATCCCTCGTATTCCCTAAAGCTCAGGTAAGCTGTCATAGAGCTTACACATTCGCCTTAGCAGCCGCAGGGGTGGCCGTTTTTCGGTAAGAAATGTAGATGGCCTTGCGGGCATTTTCGAACACGATCAGGTCATAGTAGGTCAGCCCCTTGATCTTGTCGCGGTAGCCATTGGCATCCTGGGAAGCCGGGATGATTTCCACGTCGTTGTATTTCTCGATGGGGGCCGCCACCGTCAAAGGCACCAGGATGTAGTTGATTGTCACGCCCTCATCCTCGAAGTTTTGAAGCAGTTCCCGGGAAACCGGCAAGATCGGGATATTGCCGTCAATCATGCCTACACGGCGGTCGATGCCATTGATCTGGACGGTATTGGTGGTGAAGGACTTGGAAACCCCTTCGGAATTTTTAAGGTCTCGGTAAAATTCAGTTGAAACGAACATCACGAACGGTCCCGTGATTTTGGAATCCACCATGTACTTTTCCGCATCGTCGTAAGACTTCAGGGCGTTGGCAGGCGTGATATTCTCGCGGACCTTCATTTCGCTGTTCTCATACAAGCGCACTACCGCATGTTGGTCGCGCTCAGGGATCGACACTTGGCGGATATGGGTTTCAACCACTGTCTGCACATCATAAGCCCCATTCTCGGATTGGTTGAGGATGTCCAGGTCATAACCCATCCAGTCCTCCCGCTCAATGACCAGCGTCTGCTTCGTCACGTTAATGTTGGTGCGCTCATTGTTTTTGTTACGGTTGTACTTGCGGGACTGGAAACCCGTCATCTTATTGACACGCACCTCGCGCACCCCGACAAAGTCAGTCACCGTAATGCTTTTCGCTCCCTCTCGCAAAACATCCCATACCTGGGAAACGCTGGAAAATTCTTGATCCACCAATGCCAAATCGCGGGAATCTAATACTACTGCCATTCAAATCACTCCTAGTTAGTCAAATTTTTGTAATTGTTCGCCAAATTGGCGCGCCAGTCATTACCTTTGCCTGCTTCCGGCTCGGCTTTCGGATTGCCTGGGTTTAAAAACTTGGGCACGGGCTTTGCATCAGGTGCCGCTTTCCCCGCCGGTTCTTCGGAAGGTTCTTCCTCGGCCACCGGCACGGTCCATTCTGGATAGGTTGCTTTCAGCTTCTCGATGGCCTCGTCTGAATCGTCGTCACCGAGGAACATCGCAAAAGCTTCCAGGCGGTCTTCCCGCACATTCTGGGACTTGAGCTTGGCATGGAACTTTTGCTTCGCCTCCGCCTGCACGTAGCCCTTCAGCTTGGCCTCCGTTTCGGTCAGCTTTGCCTTCACCTTGTCGTGGTTTGCTGTGGCTGTCCGGTAATTGGAAATTTCCCCGTTCAAGAGGTCAATCCGTGACTGGAAACTCTTTGAGTGGCGCTCATGTTCCGCCAAGATGCTTCCTGCCGCCTCGGCCGTCACGCCAAGGCCCGTTAGAAATTCTTCATTCATACAACCGCTCCTTTCTGGCAGTTTAACGCCTTGCCGGGCGAAATAGATTACTTTAGATACAAAAGCTCCACTGAAAGGGTAGCCCTCTTTTTGCAGTTTTCGTAAATCAATTTGTAATGGATTCCTAATTATTTACAAGCGTACTTTTTTGTACGCTTGTAAAATCAACACCTTCCTCAAAACCATAACCGGCCATCCGATCCCACCACTTGGAAAAACGTTCTGCTGATTCCAAATAGGTGTGCAATTCCCTGCCGCTAACCAATTGGTTTCCTTGTATACCCCGTGAGATCTTGACTAATTCTTCCATTTCGAACCCTCCTCCAATTATTTTTCCATGTAAAAAGCACCCGCTTTTGCTAGGTGCTTTCGTTTATTTAGACTGTACCTCCTCAATAAGGCCTGACACATCCACGTCGGACCGAAGGTAAATTTCATCGAATTCCAGGCAATTGTGCAAGTTTACTCTTCCGCCATTATAATTAAATGTTGCGACGAGGCTACCATCGACATCTGTTAGGATGTCCGTGCGTCAACTACCCACTACCTATTGAGGTAGGGGCTTGTTCGTTCTTTTGCAAAAGAACCAAAAGCCAAAACCAGTAGGCACGGGATTCTTGGGAAGTACGCTGTTCACTACCAACGTATGTTGACCAAGCTCTAAGGGTGGTTGCCACCCCGATTCAGATTACCCTATTGGGCTAATTTTAGCAGATTCAGAGAAGCGTTGATGTCCCTGTCATGATGTTCGCCACATGATGGGCAGTCCCATTCACGCAATCCCAAGTCCTTGACCAATGGATTTTTGTAACCACAGCAGTTGCACAACTGACTACTGGCATAATTCTTCGGTGCAATAAGTAATCGGCGACCTTTCCACTCGGATTTGTATTCTAACATGGAACGGAACTCCGACCAACTAGCTTCGCTAATTGCCTTGGATAGCTTGCGGTTCTTGACCATGTTCTTCACACGCAAATCCTCAATCACAATAACTTGGTTTTCGTTTGTGACTTTGTGACTTAGCTTGTGGAGAAAGTCTTTCCGCTGATTGGCTATCTTTTCGTGAAGCCGAGCTACCTTGATTCTCGCCTTGTTTCGATTGTTGCTTCCTTTGACCTTTCGAGAAAGGGAGCGTTGCAACTTGGCCAGTTTCTTCTCAGAAGTCCGTAAGTACTTGGGGTTGGCTACCTTCTCACCATTTGACATGATGGCGAAATCTTTCAGTCCCACATCAATCCCGACTTTATTTTCATTGGGAGCGGATTGGAAATTCTCCGTATCAACCAAAACCGATACAAAATATTTTCCACTTGGATTTTGGGAAATGGTGACAGATTTGATAATACCAACGAATTCCCGATGGTTCTTAATCTTTACTAGCCCGATTTTAGGCAACTTGATGTAGTCATCATTGACTGCCACAGAACCTTTTTGGTTGTTGGTTGTGTAGCTTCGGTAGTTATCCTTTTTGGACTTGAACTTCGGAAATCCTACCGACTTGTCCCTAAAGAAGTTTTTGTAAGCCTTGTCGAGATTCATCTGGGCATTAGCCAAAGCAAGGCTATCCACCTCTTTCAAGAATTCCAATTCTTTTTTGTATTTAGCAGGAGTTGGGTAGTTGATGGATGTATCGGGCTTCACTTGACTTTCCTGATAAGAAGAAATTCTATCGGCAAGCATTTTGTTGTAGACCAGACGGACGCACCCAAAACATTTGGCAAAGAATATCTTCTGCTCAACATTCGGGTAAGCACGGTACTTGTAAGCCTTCAGCATGATTTCACCTCACTTCTCACCTTGATTTTCGATGTACTCTTTGATGACTTCTAATGGTGCTCCACCCGCAGTTATCAGACAGAAACTTTGCGACCAAAACATTTCCTTCCATAGCTTATGCCTGATTTGAGGAAACTCCTTTTTCAGCAGACGGCTACTTGCGGATTTATAAGCATTGATGAACTTGCTTATTTCTGTTTTGGGATGAGCCTTGAATAGCACATGGACGTGATTCTGGTCATGATTCCATTCTAGGCAAGTTATCTGATAATTGGGTGCGATTGATTCAAAAATCTGCCTGGAACGATTAGATATGTCATCATTGAAAACGTTGCGCCGGTACTTTACAACAAGCACAAGGTGATAGTGAAGAAGAAAGACTGAATGTGAGTTAGTATCTAATTTCATCTATATTACCACCTTTTATAACTAGCGACTGAATATACTATATCAGATAAAGGTGGCAAAGTCAAATCGGTTGGAAGATTTATCGTACACTCTCCCATTGCCCGCCCAGCGACCTGAAAAATTTCATCTTTGGAAATTTTAGCAGGCCACGGCGGGGCGAAATTCATCCCGCCACTTGTAGAAGTGGGGGAATTCTTTCGCAAAGTCAGTTAAAGATATGGGCAAGCCCTAAGCCGTCGCCATCCATGAACATCCGGAAAGCCTGTTCCATGTTATGGGCCAGTACCAAATGGTTCAGGTCTGGGCTTTTGAGGTAAAACACTGCCATCTTGAAAATATCGGCGGTTGTCTTCCCTGACCTGGGTGTGCCTTCATTGAGTTCAAAACGAATCGCTGAGGTATCTTGATTGATCGTATCCAATTGTTTTTTCGAAAACTTTATCAAGAGAAACCGCCCCTCATTCGCTCCTTGGTATGTCGATCGCATCGAACACAGCTTGCAATAATGTTTGATTTTGCGTCGCGCCCTCCAACATGTCCGCTTTGTTCTTCACAATAATCGCCTCCGCCTCGGCGCGCATGAGGTTGGCTTCCATTTTTGCCATGTCCAACTTCTTCAGGCGCACATCGTCCTCGTCGGTCATCTCACGGTAATGCTTGACCATATTGCGGTATTCCGACGTGGCACGGCTCAGCGCCTTGATGTAGGCTTCGTAACGCTCATAGGCAAAGGCCACTTTGTAGGTTTTTGATTCCCCTACCCCGCTAAGCTCTTTCAAATGGTCACTGGGGTCGGAAAGCCACATCATCTTTTGCATATTGATGATGGCGGAAAACTTGATTTCGATCTGCATCCACAGCTGATCTAAAACATCTGCATCCTCGAAGTCTTCCATGATTGCCACCTGCTCGGGGGAAAAATACTTGCTCCGAAGCCCGTGCTTCCTGGCTACTTGGTTTCGTTCGGTGAATTTCTTCACCGGATTTGGGTTCCCCCGGTTTTGTTTCGGCCTCTCTTTGGGCTTCTTGGTTGCAACCTTTGCATCCTTTTTGCTTTGGGTTGCAACGGTTGCACCCCACTTCTCGCGGCTCTTCTTGCTCTTGAGCGTGCCCAGCTTGATTTCGTGCTTGTCTGCGAGCTTGGCCAGGGTGATGCCGCCCTGTTCGTATTCTTTCCTGATGGCTTCCCAGTTCGGCACCTTGCCTCACCTCGCTTTTTTTATGGTATTAGAAAAACCGGCTCCATGCTAGGACCGGCTTTGTTATGGTATTTTCGGTGGACCCTTCGGGAATTGCACCCGGTCGACCTGCCTCGCCCCGAACGGCGGGTGTCGGGTCCATTTTCGGGCCTTGCAAAAGGCTCGGCCCATTGAATGAAATCGAAATAAGTGAGGAAGTCCAAAGGATGAAAAATGTGAGGGGGGGGGGATGTGCGGGGGTTTATTCCCACTCTACCATAATATCACATGTTTTTTTTATTTTGGTATAATGTTTCGGTTTTTTCCAAAAAAAAATAGCGGTGCCTGCTTGACACCGCCGTTTTTGCCTATTTCAGCAACGCTTTGTTAAGCCCGGCGCTGATTTGTTTGACCCGGACTACCGAATAAGCCAGCTCGTCGGCAATCTCCCACAGTTTGTAGCCTTCCCGCCTCAATTCGAGGACGCTTCTTTCAACGGTGCATTCCAAGGAATGGGCGAAGGTTTCCAGCAGTTCCTCCCCCGCCTCGATTTCGGCCCTTAGGGTCTCCTCCTGCGTTTTCAGGTCGGCCACGTCGATGATCTTGTCCTCCAGCTTCGGCTGCTTGATCTTGCGCTCCCTTTCGTGGATTTGCGCCGCCACCCGGGCATGCTCCCGTTTCATTCTCAAATGCCGGTTCAAATTCATCCGTTTCCCCCTTTAGCTTGCGTTTTTGCGGTAGCGCCCCACCTCGTCCATGAGGATTTCCCAGCGCTTGATGGCCAGGTGGAACCGTTGGCTGTACTCGTATTTTTGGTGCGCCGTCAGGCAGGCGTTGTGCTCCCCGTCGGGGTCGTACATCCAGATTTGTTTCCCTAATTCCCATGCTTCGTCTTTCCATCCTGTTTCCATGCTTATACCTCCCCTTTGTTGTACTTGACCGTATAGATGCCGTCCTCTTCCAAGACCTCATAGCCGAACCCGTTGGCATCCAAAAGCGTCCGCACCATGGCCACCTGCTTCTTATTGAACAGATAGACGGCTCCTTCATTTTTGCACTTGAAGTCGGTGCGCACGTATTCCTGGATGATTTCGGGGCAGTCCGCCCACGGGACGGCCCACACCCAGTCGCTTGCCTTGATCTTGATTTTGATCCTTTCCCTTTTCACGAAGTCGCTGTCGAAGTCGTCGATGCCCAGCTTGTGCAAGAGGGGCCGGTTCTTGTTGCTGGAGCGGGACCTCCCGCCCAAATGGCTGCCGATGGCGTCCGCACTCACCCCCGAGAGCCTGGCCAGGTCCGCCTGCCTGATGCCGTGGGTTTTTAGGTAGTCGCTGATGGTCATGTGTTTCCCTCCTTTTGCTTCCTTAGGTTCTCCTGCCTCTCCAGCAGGATGCCCGCTTCTTTGGTTTCGGGGCGGTCTGGGTATTTCTTATGGAAGCCCAGCCGCAATCTAATTGACCCATGCCCTAGACATCCATGCGACATTGGTTGTTAACCTCTAGTGCCTCCTCGGCAACGTGAAAGGGAAGGTTGAGGGCGGGAATGATTTTTAGGGCAGTTTCAAAGTGTTTCTTTTTAATCCACTTGTAGGAGCTGACGCCAAACTCCTCCTTCAACTTACGCTGGACGGCGGAAAAAGCTTTGCCGTGGGTGCTTTTATTCAAATAGGCCGGGCTCTTAGTTCCTCCCAATAACAGGACAACTCTTTTTTTCACTGCTTTTTGAATGGCTTCTGATTCTGCCATGTCCAAAATAGCCCGATCATTCATATCTTGAAAAGCCTGCTCGATCGCTATGACTTTCCCTTCCACGGCCGTGATTTTTTCATCGTGTATTCTGATAGCTTGATAATGAACGTTAAGCAGGTTCATCGGATCGCTTAAGTCTGGGATGCGTTTAGCTTTTTCGATTTCCTTTTCCATCTTTTCAAAGGCTTCGATATACTTGACTGTAAACTCAAAAGCCTCATCACCTGTAAATTTATTGACCGTCAAGCTGAAGCCTTTTTTCGTTAACAAGACCTCTCTTTGCCCTTTCCCTTGTACGTCTGTATAAGCGGATTCAATGAAATAAGAGATGTCGCCAATTTTGGCTTTACCTAGCTTATCCCTATGGCTATCTATCGCACGAAGCACTTTGGAATGCTCTTTGCCAAAATCCTCAGCCACCACACGGCTGCTCACTACAAATTGACCATCTTTATTCTCAATCTTAATCATTTCCATGTGTTTTCCCTCCACATTTTTCTATTTTTTTAGTTATTTAATTTCAAAATTCGGTTCTAAACTGGTTTTTGCGAGCATATAATTAATTAAGAAGCAAGCGAGTTGGTGCTTCCCAGGATGGTGAATCCGATGGATAAAGATTTCCTTGCAGGCATCGCTGTAAGCATCGCATCCGAAGTCCTCACCAGACTAATCATCACAGCAACAAAAAAGGCCATTGCCGTGTTGAGAGCACGCAATGACCGTAAGTAAACCGAGAGGCACCCGAAAGGGTGTCTTTTCCGTTGGCGGATTTTCGCCCGCCTGTTGTCATTGTATGCTGTTGGGCTTTTATTTATTCAACGTCCGCCACGGCGTATTGCCAACCGCAATCGCAATCCGTTTCTTTTTCTTCACGGACGAGGATTGTCTTTTTGCATTCGTCGCACCACGTCAGAAAAATGCCTGTTTGATCATCTTCCATCACCTGCCACCTCCTTCCTTTTACCATTCCCGCTCTTTCTTTGCCCACCGCACGTTGACGATTGGCGCTTTCTTCACTTTCTTGTTGCAGATGTTCGTTACGGTTTGGGGGCTGACGGCCAGGTCCTTGGCGGCCTTTCGGGCGGACGGCCAGGAATCGACCACCTCCCGGCTTTCGTCCAACAGCTCAACGGGCTTGCTGCGGGATTTTGCCCCGGTCACCTTCGCCCGGTCGCACCTGCGTTCCATCCTAAGGTTTTCGGGGTGGTTGTCGCTTTTGTTGTTGTTTCGGTGGGTGATGACGTGGGTTTTGGGGATGGGGCCGAACCACGTTTCCCACACCAGCCGGGACAGGGTCAGCTCTTTCGCCTGCCCCTGCCCGTCCGACAGCTTGACGGCCCATTTGTTTTTGTGCCAGTAGCCTTGCACCGCCGTGGGCATACGGGTTTTCCAGTGCCTCCATAAAACCCCCGACCTGTCCAGGGAATAAAGCCCCTCATAGCCCGCTACCCAGCGCCTTTGCTCCGATACGGTTCGCATCACCTGCCACCCCCAATCCATAAGCTCCGCTTGCAATCCATCCGGTATTCCCCGTTGACTTGCTCCCTCAACGGGCTGTTTGCCCTTGCCCGCCTTAGGGATTCTTCCAATGATACTTTCGGGGTCGTGCAGGCGGCTTCAAACGTCCACCCCTTTCTCACCCGGTTGCGCACCAGCGCACGCGTCAAACCAATGGACTCCGCTTTTAGCATCATTTCCTCCGGGTACTTCACTTTCGCCTGCTGGGCTTTTAGGATGCACTGGCTTCGGGAATTAAGGGGTTCCGTCTTGACCCGCTCTTTCTTATCCATGGGCACCCTCCCACGCCAAGCGGATCGTTTCCAAGGCATTCCCATAACGGTTGATTGCCTCCTTGGCCAGCTTTATTGTTTTCCTGTCAGCGTCCTGTGGCGATTCCGCAAATTCGCACGCCCACACGACCGTCATTTCTACCCATTTCTTATCCATCTCGACCCACTCCATTTTTCTAGTTTTTAAGTTATAAAATTCTAAAATTCAGTCATATCCCCCAATTCCCGAGCATATACTTGAACATACAGGGGGAGGAAGGGGCGAAATAAAAAACACCCCCGGGATGGAGGTGCCTCGCATGAGATACTTGCAAATGGTTCTAATCGTCCTCCTCTTCACTCTTTCACCAGATGAGTTGGACACCATAACAGCAATCGCCACCGGGTTCATTCGGTAGCCTGAAATAGCCACCCCTGCCCGGGTGGTTTTTCTTTGCTTGCTAGCAGTATATGCGGGAAACCCCGGTTTATTCTATTTTTCCTGCAACTTCCCCAGCGCCCACGGGCACCCGGATCTTTGCCACCAAGTCGGCGCGCCTTTCTTGCCACGGCCCGGGCTCCCCGTGGACGTAGTAGCTTCCGGTCAGGTCGAAGACCACGGACAGCCCCCACGGCTTGTTGCCCCATATCGGGCACTGGAGGCCGTTTTGGCGTTTCAGCCGGGCATTTTCCCCTTCCAACCGTTCCCGCGCCTTCTCGGACGTTTCTAAGGCTTTGCGACGGGTGTCGAGCTTGTCCGCCCACTGGGTCTGTTGTTCTTGGAGCTTTCGGTGCAGCGCCTGAAGGTCGCCATGGGCTTCCCTGACCTCCTCCAGCGACTTCTCCAGCTTCACCACGTCCCGTTCCAAATAGGTGCAGCGTTCGTTAGCATTCGCCAAAACCTGCCTTGCCTGCCTGTGCGCCGCCTTCTCGTTGGCGTATTCCCGCTCCGGGATGTCGAGCCTGCGCATCCCCGACCCGATCAGGATGGTGGCCAGGATGACCACGCTTAAGCTTAACCATGCGTATATTTCCATTTTCATTTTCCTCCGTTCACGATTTCCAAAGCTTCCTCTGCGCTCCTGGCAATCCCTGCCAAGGCTCCCTTTGATTCCATGGTCTTGATGAAGTGCAGCTGCTCCTTGCTGGGCCTGCCCTTGGCGTTCTTCACCTCGATAAAGAAAGCCTGGCCGTCGGCCCTGAATCCAATGATGTCGCTGAAGCCCTTGGGAGCCCCCACGTCGAACCATCTTCCATCTTGCAGTAGGAACTTGCCCACGTTGATGCGGAAGGCCGTGTGCCCCGCCTGTGACAGCGCTAGGCGTATCTCGCTCTGTATCTGGTGCTCCGGCTTATTCGGGGTAGTAGGATTTGAGTTGCTCATCCAATTCCCCCAGTGTTTCCGCCGCTTCCCAGCCGATGATGTCCAGCAAGCCGATTTTCAATTCATCCCCGAAGGTCCCCAGGATGAAATCCAGCCGTTCGTGGAGGTTGTCCCGTGGCGCGATGGCCAAATCCGGGGTTTTCCCGTCCTTTTGGATGATGCAAGCGAACCATTGTGCGCCCTCCGTGGCTTTCCTGAGCCAAAATTCCTCTAATTTTCCATAATGTGTCATTTTTCTTCCTCCATTTACCAATTAAGTGTCTAATCATACACTTCCTGACACTTAATTAGACACTTAAAACATGGTAATACCAACCTTCAGCACTTAAAGCACTTATTATTGAAAAAGTATATTATTGTAAATCGTACGCGCGCGCACGTATGAAAGGAAGGAAATAAGTGCATTAAGTGCATAGCCCAAGAAGGACTTGGGGAATTAAGTGCATATTAAGTGTACGATAAGTGTATTAAGTGTCAGAAATCCGCCGATATCCTCGGGCGGGATAGTTCACATATTTCCATTTTTTGTGATTATCCATGATATTCTTGATTTTCGAGCCGGTGGTGTCCCGGCCTTTCCCCGTCACATGGTCGAAGCATTCCAGGGCGATTTCCCGGATGGTGCAGAACTCCCGCCTTTGCAGGTCGCCGTGGAAACGGCAGTCGCCGTATTCGTCTTTGGAAAAATTCCCCGTGTTCAGGTAATGCTGGAAAAACGCGCGTTTCTTGAAACGGTCATCCGATTGGAAATACCCGGATGGGAATTCCGCGCTTAGGAAGGCTTCGATGGAATCCTCGTACTCATCCACGTATTTGAAGGCCTCCCGGTGCGCTTCCATGGTTTGCGCTTCTTCGTCTTGGAGGGCGAACTTGAACCCCTTTTGGTAAAAATCCATGGCCTCTCCCCAGAACTGGTCGATCCAGTCCTGCGGCATCCCGGCCACCGGGTGCGTCTTCTGCTTCTTTTGGTGGACCATGACGGGGAGGAAGCGGCGGTCGCCGGTCTTGTCCTTTAGGTGGGTGGACTCGTTGGTGGTGCGGGCGATGACGAAGCCCTTCGGGTGCTTCTCGGAGCGTGCCGCATACGGTGCCCGAAAT
>Ga0268261_10000212_pt1 | contig 36039 bp, 17 predicted proteins | sample TergutNc150P1_FD_190353 | JGI IMG/M metagenome (GOLD analysis project Ga0268261, IMG submission 190353) | Nasutitermes corniger P1 segment gut microbial community from laboratory colony in Florida, USA - Nc150 P1 (SPAdes) (version 2) | ecosystem: Host-associated > Arthropoda: Insects >... | reverse complement strand
ACGCATGGGACAGTAATCACGCATATCTGCAGGGCCCGACGGCAAGGTGTTAAGATTGGATGTTACCTGAAAGTAACACTGGCCTACAATTGCTAAAATTGTTAATGTTCCGATAATATCGTTGTTTAAACACTTTCCCCTTCTGCGATATGTTCAGATTGTACGTTACCTGAATGTAACACTGGCCTACAGAAGCTTAAAATGTTATTGTTCTGATAATATCTTTGTTTGAATCCTTTCCCCTGCTCTGACATGTTCAGATTGGAAGTTACCAGAAAGTAACACTGGCCTACAGAGGCTCAAAGTGTTAATGTTCCGATAAGATCCTTGTTTGTAAAACTTCCCCTGCTGCGACATGTTCAGATTGGACGATACCTGAAAGTAACACTGGCCTACAGGGTTTTAAAATATTATTGTTCCGATAATATCGTTGTTTGAATCTTGTCCACTTCTGCGACATGTTCAGATTTGCGTTACCTGAAAGAAACACTGGCCTACAGAGGTTTAAATCGTTGAAGTACCGATAATACCGTTGTTTGAACAATTTCACATGCTGCGACATGTTCAGATTGGACGTTACCGGAAAGTAACACGGGCCTACAGAGGCTTAAAGTGTTAAGGGTCCGATAATATCGTTGTTTGAACACTTTCCCCTGCTGCGACATGTTCAGATTGGGGGTTAGCTGAAAGTAACACTGGCCTACAGAGGCTTAAAGTGTTAATGTTCCGATGATATCGTTTCTTGAATCTTTTTCCCTGCTGCGAGATGTTCAGATTGTACGTTACCTGAAAGTAACACTGGCCTACAGAGACTTTAAGTGTTAAGGTTCCGATAATATCGTTGATTGAACAATATCCCCTGCTGCGACATATTCAGATTGGAGGTTACCTGAAAGTAAAACTGGCCTACAGTGTCTTAAAGTGTTAAGAGTCCGATAATATCGTTGTTTCAAAATTTTCCCCTGCTGCGACATATTCAGATTGGAAGTTACCTGAAAGTAACACTGGCCTACAGTGTCATAAAGTGTTACTGTTCCGATAATATCGTTGTTTCAACTCTTTCCCATGCAGCGACATGTTCAGATTGGAGGTTACCTGAAAGTAACACTGGCCTACAGTGACTTAAATTGTTAAGGTTTTGATAATATCGTTGTTTGAACAATTTCCCCTACAGCGACATGTTCAGATTGGAAGTTATCTGAAAGAAACACGGTCCTACAGAAGCTGAAACTGTTAATGTTCCGATAATATCGTTTTTTGAAACATTTCCCCTGCTGCGATATGTTCAGTTTGGAAGATAAATGAAAATAACACTTGCCTACAAAGGCTTAAATTATAAATGTTCCGATTATATCGTTGTTTGAAAACTTTCCCCTGCTGCGACATGTTCAAATTGAACGTTACCTGAAAGTAACACTGGCCTACAGGGGCTTTAAGTGTTAAGGCTCCAATAATATTGTTGTTTGAACACTAACCCCTGCTGAGACATGTTCAGATTGGAAGTTACCTGAAAGTAATACTGGACTACAGAGGCGTAAATTGTTAAGGTTATGATAATAGCGTTGTATGAAAACTTTCCACTGCTGCGACATGTTAAGATTGGAAGTTACCTGAAAGTAACCTTGTCCTACAGAAGTTTAAAATGTTAAGATTCCGATAATATCGTTGTTTGAAGACTTTCCCCTGCTGCGACATATTCAGATTGGACGTTACCTGATAGTAACGCTGTCCTACAGAAGCTTTAATTGTTAAGGTTCCGATAATATCTTTGTTTGAAAACATTTCCCTGCAGTGAAATGTTCAGATTGGAAGTTACCTTAAAGTAACACTGGCCTAGAGAGGCATAGATTGTAAAAGTTCCGATAATATCGTTGTTTGAACCCTTTCCCCTGCTGCGACATTTTCAGATTGGATGTTACCTGAAAGTAACATTTGTCTAGAGAAGCTTAAAATATTAATGTCCCGATAATATCGTGTTTTGAACCCTTTCCCCTGCTGCGACATTTTCAGATTGGAAGTTACCTGAAAGTAACACTGTCCTACAGAGGCTTAAAGTGTTAATGTTCCGATAATATCTTTTTTTGTGCTTTTTCCCATGATGCGACATGTTCAGATTGGGAGTTACCTGAAAGTAACACGGTCTTTCAAAGGCCTAAAACGCTATTGTTGCGATAATATCGTTGTCTGAACCCTTCCCTCTCCTGCGACATGTTCAGATTGGACGTTACATGAAAGTAACCCTGGCCTACTGAGTCTTATGTTCTTAATATTCCGATAATATCGTTGTTTGGACGCTTTCCCATGCTGCGACATATTCAGATTGGATGTTACCTGAAAGTAACCCTGGCCTACAGATTCTTAAAGAGTTAAGCTTCCGATAATATCGTTGTTTGAAGAGTTTCCCTTTCTGCGACAAGTTCAGATTGGACGATAACTGAAAGTAACACTGGCATACAGATGCTTAAAATGTTAATATTTCGATAATATCGTTGTTTGAATCATTTGCCCTGCTGCGACATGTTCAGATTGGACGTTACTTGAGAGTAACACTGGCCTACAGAAGCTGAAATTGTTAATGATACAATAATATCGTTGTTAGAACACTTTCCCCTGTTGCGACATGTTCAGATTGGACGTTACCTGAACGTAACGCTCGTCTACAAATGCTTAAAGTGTAAATGTTCCGATTATATCGTAGTATGAATTCTTGTCCCTGCTGCGACATGTTCAGTTTGGAAGTTACCTGAAAGTAACACTGGCCTACAGAGGCTTTAATTGTTAATTTTCCGATAATATCGTTCTTAGACCCTTTCTCCTTCTGCGACATGTTCAGATTGAATGTTACCTGAAAGTAACACTGGCATACAGAGTCTTAAAGTGTTAATGTTCCGATAATATCTTTGATTGAACCATTTCCCTTTCTGCGACATGTTCAGATTGGAGGTTACCTGAAATTAACACTGGCCTACAGAGGCTTAATACTTTAAATTTCCGATAACATCGTTGTTTGAACCATTTTCCCTGCTGCGACATGTTCAGTTTCGAAGTTACCTGAAAGTAACGCTGGACTACAGAGTCTTAAAGTGTTAAAGTTCCGATAATATCGTTGTTTGAAAACTTTCGCGTGTTGCGACATATTCGGATTGGAAGTTACCTGAAAGTAACACTGGCCTACAGAGTCTTAATGTGTTAATGTTCCGATAATATCGTTGTTTGTAAATTTTCCCCTGCTGTGACATGTTCATATTGATCGTTACCTGAATGTAACACAGGCATAAAGAGGCTTAAATTGTTAATGTTCCGATAATATCATTGTCTGAACCCTTTCCCCTGCTGCGACATGTTCTGCTTGGACGTTAACTGAAAGTAACCGGGGCCTACAGATCTTAAAGAGTTAATGTTCCGATAATGTCGTTGTTTAAAAACTTTCCCCTGTTGCGACATGTTCAGATTAGTTGTTACCTGAAAGAAACACTGCCCTACAGAGGCTTAAATTGTTAATGTTCCGATAATATCGTTGTTTGATCTCTTTCCTTACACTGGCCTACGGAGACTTAAAATTTGAATTATCCGATAATATCTTTATTTGAACAATTTCCACCGCTGCGACGTGTTCAGATTGGAGGTTACCTGAAAGTAACACTGGCCTACAGTGGCTTAAATTGTTAATGAACCGATAATATCGTTGCTTGAAAACTTTCCCTTGCTGCGACATGTTCAGATTGGAAGTTACCTGAAAGTAACACTGGCATACAGATACTTTAAGAGTTAATGTTCCGACAATGTCGTTTTTGGACAATTTCCCCTGCTGCGACATGTACAGATTGGAAGATACCTGAAAGTAACACTGGCCTTCAGAGGCTTAAACTGTTTATTTTCCAATACTATAGTTGTTTGAACTCTTCCCCTGATTCGACATGTTCAGATTGGACGTTACCTGAAAGTAACACTGGCCTACATATGCATAAAGTGTTATGGTTCCTATAATATCGTTGTTTGAAACTTTCCCCTGCTGCGACAAGTTCAGATTGGACGTTGCCTAAAACTAACACTGGCGTACAGATGCTTAAATTGTTAATGTTTCGATAATGTCGTTGTTTGAACCATTTCCCCTGCTGCGACATGTTCAAATTGAACGTTACGTGAAAGTAACACTGGCCTACAGTGTCTTAAACTGTAAATGTTCCGATAATATCTTTGTTAGAAAGCTTTCCCCTTCAGCGACATGTTCAGAATGGAGGTTACCTGAAAGTAACACTGGCCTACAGATGCTTAAATTGTTAATGTTCCCATAATATCGTTATTTGAACTCTTCCCCTGCTGCAACATATAAAGATTGAAAGTTCCCTGAAAGCAACACTGGCCTACAGAGGCTTAAATTGTTAATGTTCCTATAAAATCGTTGTTTGAAACATTTCCCCTGTTGCGACATGTTCAGATTTGATTTTACTTCATAGTAACACTTGCCTACATAGGCTTAAAGGGTAAAGGTTCCGATAATATCGTTGTTTAAAGCTTTTCCCCTGCTGAGACATTTTCGGATTGGAAGTTACCTGAAAATAACACTGGCCTACAGAAGCGTAATATGTTAAAGTTCCGATAATATCTTTGTTTGAATACTTTCCCGTGTTGCGACATGTTCAGATTGGACGATACCTGAAAGTAACACTGCCCTATAAAAGCTTAAAATGTTAATATTCCGTTAATATCTTTGTTTCAACCCTTTCCCCTGCTGTGAGATGTTCAGATTTGAAGATACCTGAAAGTAGCACTGGCCTACAGAGGCTTAAGTTGTTAATGTTCTGATAATACCGTTGTTTGAAACATTTCTCCTGCTGCGACATGTTCAGATTGGACGTTACCTGAAAGTAACAGTGGCCTACAGAGTTTTAAGTGTAAATGTTCCGGTAATAGCGTTGTTTGAAATATTTCCACTGCTGCGACATGTTCAGATTGGAAGTTACCTGAAAGTAACACTGGCCTACAGAGGCTTAAAGTGGTAAGGTTCCGATAATATCGTTATTTTAACCCTAAACCCTGCTGCGACATGTTCAGATTGGAAGCTACCAGAGAGTAAACCTGGCCTACAGAGACTTAATTTGTTAAAGTTACGATAATAGCGTTGTTTGAAATATTTCCACTGCTGCGACATGTTCAGATTGGACGTTACCTGAAAGTAACACTGTCCTACAGGGGCTTAAATTGTTAATGAAACGATAATATCGTTGCTTGAACACTTTCCCTTGCTGCGACATGTTCAGATGGGACGTTACCTGAATGTAACACTGGCCTACAAAAGCTTAAAGTGTTAAGGTTCGTACAATATCTTTGTTTGAACATTTTCCCATGCGGCGACATTTTCAGATTGGAGGCTACCTGAAAGTAACACTGGCCTACAAAGCTTAAAGTGTTAAGTTTCTTCTAATTTCGTTGTTTGAAATATTTCCCCTGCTGCGACATGTTCAGATTGGTTGTTACATTAAAATTACACTGGCCTACAGAGGCTTAAAGTTTTAATGTTCCGATAATATCATTGTTTGAACACTATCCCCTGCTGTGACATGTTCAGTTTGGGCTTTACCTGAAAGTAACACTGGCCTACAGTGGCTTACATTGTTAATGTTCAGATAATATCTTTGTTTGTACACTTTCCCATGTTGCGACATGTTTAGATTGGAGGTTATCTGAAAGTAACACTGGCATACATATGCTTTAAGTGTTAATGATCCGATAATATCGTTGTTTCAACAACTTCCCCTGCTGCGACATGTTCAGATTGGACGTAACCTTAAAGTAACAATGGCCTACAGAAGCTTAAAATGTTAATATTCCGATAAAATCGTTTTTTAACAATTTCTCCTGCTGCGACTTGTTCAGATTGGACTTTACCTGAGATTAACACTGGCCTACATAGGCTTAAAGAGTAAAGTTACTATAATATCGTTGTTAAAACAATTTCCCCTGTTGCGACATGTTCGGAATGGACGGTACCTGAAAGTTACACTGGCCTACAGATGCTTAAAATGTTAAGCTTCCAATAATATCTTAGTTTTAATTGTTTCCACTGCTGCGACATGTTCAGATTGGACGTTACCTGAAAGAAAGAACTGATCTACAGAAGCATAAAGTGTTAATGTTCGTATAATATCGTTGTTTGAACCGTTTCCATCCTGCGACATGTTCAGATTATAAGTTACCTGAAAGTTACACTGGCCTACAGAGGTTTAAAATGTTCATATTCCAATAATATCGTTTTTTGGAACATTTCCCCTGCTGCGACATGTTCAGATTGGACGTTACATGATAGTAACACTGGCCTACAGAGGCTTAAAGTGTTAATGTTCCCTTAATGTCTTTGTTTACACTTTCACCTGCTGCGTCTTGTTCAGTTTGGACGTTACCTGGAAGTAACACTGGACTACAGGTTCTTGAAGTGTTAATGTTACGATAATATCGTTGTTTGTACCATTTCCCCTGCTGCGAAATGTTCAGATTGGTCGTTACCTGGAAGTTACACTGGCCTACAAAAACTTAAATTTTTAATGGTCCGATAATATCGTTGAATGAATATTTTCCCCTGCTGCGACATGTTCAAATTGGACGTTACCTGAAAGTAACTCTGGACTACAGGTTCTTGAAGTGTTAATATTACGATAATATCGTTGTTTGTACCCTTTGCCCTGCAGCGACATGTAGAGATTGAGCATTACCGGAAAGTAACACTGGCCTACATGAGTAAAATTGTTAATGTCCCCATAATATCGTTGTTTGAAAACTTTTCCCTGCTGCGAAATGTTCGGATTGAACGTTGCCTGAAAGTAACACTGGCCTACATATGTTTAAATTTTTAAGGTTCCTATTTAATTGTTGTTTACACACTTTCCCCTGATGTGAAATGTTCAGATTGGTCGTTACCTGTAAGTAACACAGGCGTACAGCGGCCTAAATTATTAATGTTCCAATAATATTCTTTTTTGAAACCTTTCCCCTCCTGCGACATGTCCAGAATGGAAGTTACCTGAAAGTAACCCTGGCATACAGAGACTTAAAATTGTAATGTTTCAATAATATCGTTGATTGAACCATTTGCCCCAATGCGCCATGTTCAGATTGGAAGTTATCTGAAAGTAACACTGGTCTACAGAGGCTTAAATTGTCAATGTTCAGATAATATCTTTCTTTAAACAATTTCCCCTGCTTCGGCATGTTCAAATTGGACTTTACCTGAAAGTAACACAGGACCACAATTGCTTAAATTATTAATGTTCCGATAATAATGTTGTTTGAAAACTTTCCCGTGCTGCGACATGTTAACATTGGAAGTCACCTGAAAGTAACACTAGCCTACAGAGGCTTATAGTGTTAATATTCTGATAATATCGTTGTTTGAATTCTTTTCCCTTCAGCGACATGATCAAATAGGGATTTACCTGAAAGTAACACTGGCCTACAGCGTCTGAAAGTATTAATGTTCCGATAATATCCTTGTTTGATCCCTTTATCCTGCTGCGACATGTTCAGATTTGAGGTTACCTGAAAGTAACTCTGGCCGACAGAGGCTTAAATTGTTAATGTTCCGATAATATCGTTGTTTGATCCATTTCCCCTGCTGCGACATGTTCAGATTTAAAGTTATCTGAAAGAAACACTTGCCTACCGAGAGTAAATGTGTTAATGTTCCCATAATATCTTTGCTTGAACACTTTCCAATTCTGTGACATGTTAAGATTGGACGTTACCTGAAAGTAACACTGGCCTACAGAGGCTTTATGTGTTAATGTTCCGATCATATCGTTGATTGAAAATTTTCCCCTGCTGCGATATGTTCAGATAGGAAGTTACCTGAAGGTAACACTGGCCTACAGAGGCTTAAAATATTAATGTTCTGATAATATCGTTGTTTGAACCATTTCCCCTGCTGCGACATGTTCAGATTGGACGTCACCTGAAAGTAACACTGGCCTACAAACGCTTAAAGTGTTAATGTTCCCATAATATCCTTGATTGAAAATATTCCCCTTCAGCGACATGTTCAGATTAGTTGTTACCTTAAAGTAACACTGGCCTACAGAGGCTTTAAGTATTAATGTTCCGATAATATCTTTGTTTGAAAGCTTTCCCCTGCTGCGACATGTTCAGACTGGACGTTATCCTAAAGTAACACTGGCCTACAGAGTCTTAAATTGTTAATGTTCCGATAATATCGTTTTTTGAACCATTTCCCCTGCTGCGACAAGTTCAGATTGGAAGTTACCTGAAAGTAACACTGTCATACAGAGGCTTAAAATGTTAATATTCCGATAATATCGTTGTTTGAACACTTTCCCCTTCTGCGACATGTACAGAATGGAAGTTACCTGAAAGTAACACAAGCCTACAGAGGCTTAAACTGTTAATGATCCTATAATATCGTTGTTTGAAACTTTTCCCCTGATGCGGCAAGTTCAGATGGGACGTTACTTGAAAGTAACACTGGCCTACAGAGCCTTAACGTGTTAATGTTCCGATAATATCGTTGTTTGAAACCTTTCCCCTGCTGCGGCATGTTCAGTTTGGACGTTAACTGAAAGTAACAGAGGCCTACAGAAGCTTAAAATTTTAATGTTCCGATAATATCGTTGTTTGAACATATTCCCCTGCTGCGACATATTCAGATTGGAAGTTGCCTGAAAGTAACACTGGCCTACAGAAGCTTATATTGTTAATGTTCCGATAATATCGTTGTTTGAACCATTTCTTCTGCAGCGATAAGTTCATATTGGAAGTTACCTGATAGTAACCCTGGCCTACAGAGAATTAAATTGATAATGTTCCTATAATAGCGTTGTTTGAAACATTTCCTCTGCCGCGACATGTTCAGATTGGACGTTACCTGAAAGTAACACTGGCCTACAGATGCTTAATGTGTTAAAGTTCCGATAATATCGTTGTTTGATCCCTTTCCCGTACTGCGACATGTTCAGATTGGTGGTTACTGGAAAGTAACACTATCCTACAGAGGTTTAAATTGATAATGATAGGATAATATCGTTGTTTGAAAAATTTCCCCTGTTGCGACATGTTCAGGTGGGATGTTACCTGAAAGTAACACTGGCCTACAGAAGCTTAAAGTGTTAATGTTCCAATAATATCGTTGTTTGAATTATTTCCCCAGCTGCGACATGTTCAGATTGGACGTTACCTGAATGTTACACTGGCCTACAGGGTCTTATAGTGTAAATATTCCGATAATATTGTTTTCAAATTTCCCCTGCTGCGAAATTTTCAGATTGGATGTATCCTGAAAGTATCACTGGCCTACAGGAGCTTAAAGTGTTGAGGTTCCGATAATATCGTTGTTGGAACATTTTTCACTGCTGCGACATATTCAGATTAGATGTTACCTGAAAATAACACTGGCCTACAGAAGCTTAAAGTGTTAATGTTCCGATAATATCGTTGTTTGAAATCTTTCCCCTGCAGCGACATGTTCAGATTGGACGTTACCTGAAAGTAACACTGGCCTACAAATGATTATAGTGTTAAGGTTCCGATAATATCGTTGTTGGAGTATTTTTCACTGCTGCGACATATTCAGATTGGAAGTTACCTCAAAATAACACTGGCCTACAGAAGCTTAAATTGTTAATATTCCGATAATTTCGTTGTTTATACCATTTGCACGGTTGCGACATGTACAGATTGGAAGTTACCTGAAAGTAACCACGGCCTACAAAGGCTTAAAGTGTTAAGGTTCCGATAATATCGTTGTGTGAATCCTTTCCACTGCAGCGACATCTTCAGATAGGAGATCACCTGAAAGTAATACTGGACTACAGATATTTAAAGTTTTAAGGTTCCGATAGTATCGTTGTTTGAACCCTTTCCAATGCTGCGACATGTTCAGATCGGACGTTACCTGAAAGTAGCACTGAACTACAAAGGCTTTAAGAGTTAAAGATCCGATAATATCGTTGTTTGAACACCTCCCCTGCTGCGACATGTTCAGATTAGGCGTTACCTTAAAGTAACACTGGCCTAGAGAGTCTTAAAGTGTTAATGCTCCGTTAATATCTGTGTTTGGACACTTTCCCCATCTGCGACATTTTCAGATTGGACGCTACCTGAAAGTAGCAGTTGGCTATAGAGGCCAAAATTGTTTAAGTTCCGATAATGTCGTTGTTTGAACACTTTCCACAGCTGCGAAATGTTCTGATTCGAAGTTGCATGAAAGTAACACTGGCCTACAGAGACTTAAATTGTTAAGGTTCCGATAATATCGTTGTTTGAATACTTCCCACTTCTGCGACTTGTTCAGATTGGACGTTACCTGAAAGTAACACTGGCCTACAAAGGCTTAATGTGTTAATGTTCCGATAATATCGTTGTTTGAATCATTTCCCGTCCTGCGAAATGTTTACATTGGAAGTAATCTGAAAGTAACACTAGCCTACAGAGTCTTATAGTGTAAATATTCCGATAATATCATTGTTTTAACCATTTCCACTGCTGCGAAATATTCAGATTGGAAGTTACCTTAAAGTAACAATGGCCTACAGATGCTTAAATTGTAAATGTTCCGTAGATAACGTTGTTTGAATTCTTTCCCAGCTCCGACATGTTGAGATTGGACGTTACCTGAAAGTAACACTGGCCTACAGAGGCTTAAAGAGTAAATGTTCCGATAATATCTTTGTTTGAAATCTTTCCCCTGCTGCGACATGTTCAGACTGGACGTTAACTGAAAGTAGCACTGCCCTGAAAAGGCCTAAAGTGATAGTGATCCGATAATATCGTTGTTTGAACCCTTTCCACTGCTGCGACATCTTCAGATTGGACGTTACCTGAAAGTAACACTGGCCTATAGAAGCTTACATTATTAATGTTACGATAATATCGTTGTTAGAACCCTTTCCACTGCTGCGACATGTTCAGATTGGACGTTACCTGAAAGTAACCCCCGCCTAAAAAAGACTTAAATTGTTAACGTTCCGATAATATCGTTGTTTGAACACGTACCACTGCAGCGATATGTTGTGATTGGACGTTACCTGAAAGTAATATTGGCCTACAGATCCGTAAATTATTAAGGTTCCGATAATATCGTTGTTTGAATATTTTCCACTGCTTCGACATGTTCAGGTTGGATGTTACCTGAAAGTAACACTGGACTACAAAGACTTAAAGTGTTAAGGTTCCGATAATATCGTTGTTTGAACCATTTTCCCTGCTGCGACATGTTCAGATTGGGCGTTACCTGAAAGTAACACTGGCCTAGAGAAGATTAAATAGTTAATATTCCGATAATATCGTTGTTTGAACAGTTTCCACTGCTGCGACATGTTCAGATTGCATGTTACCTGAAAGTAACACTGGCCCACAGAGGCATATATTTTTAAGGTTCCAATAATATCGTTGTTTGAACCCTTTCCACTGCTGTGACATGTTCAGATTGGAATTTACCTGAAAGTAACACTGGTCTACAGAGGCTTAAAATGTTAATATTCCGATAATATCGTTGTTTGAATACTTTCCCCTGCTGCGACATGTTCAGATTGGACGTTACCTGAAAGTAAAACTGGCCTCTATAGGCTTAAAGTGCTAATGTTCCGAAAATATCGTTATTTTGAAACCTTCCCCTGCTGCGACATGTCCAGATTGGACGTTACCTGAAAATAACACTGGCATACAGATGATTAAATTGTTAATGTTCCGCTAATATCTTTGTTTGAACCATTTCCCCTGCTGCGACATGTTCAGATTGGACGTTACCTGAAAGTAACACTAGCCTACAGAGGCTTAAATTTTTAATGTTCCTTTAATATCGTTGTTTCAATTCTTTCCCCTACTGCGACATGTTCAGATTAGAGGATACCTGAAAGGAACGATGGCCTACAGAGCCTTAAAGTGTTAAGGTTCCGATAATATCGTTGTTTGAAACATTTCCCCTACTGCGACATGTTCAGATTGGAAGTTACCTGAAAGTAACGCTGGCCTACAGGGGCTTTAATTGTTAATGTTCCGAAAATATTGTTGTTTGTAATATTTTGCGTGATGCGACATGTTCAGATTGGACGTTGTCAGAAAGGAAACTGTCCCACAGAAGCTAAAATTGTTAAGGTTCCGATAATATGTTTGTTTGAAAACTTCCCCCTGCTGCGACATGTTCATATTGGAAGATACATGAAAGTAACACTGTCCTACAGGGGCTTAAAGTGTTAATGTTCCTATAATATTATTGTTTGAAATCTTCCCCTGCTACGACATGTTCAGATTTGTCGTTACCTTAAAGTAACACTGGCCTACACACGCTTAAAGTTTAAATGTTCCTATAATAAAGTTGTTTGAACACTTCCCCTGCTGCGAAATGTTCAGATTTGGCGTTACCTTAAAGTAACACTGGACTACAGAGGCTTAAAGTGTTAATTTTACGATAAAATCGTTGTTTGAAACATTTCCCCTTCTGCGACATGTTCAGATAAGAAGTTACCTGAAAGTAACAATGGCCTACAGATGCTTAAATTGTTAATGTTCCGATAATATTGTTGTTCGAAATTTTCCCCTGCTTCGACATGTTCTGATTGGAAGTTACCTGAAAGTAACACTGGCCTACAGAGTCTTAAAGTGTTAAGGTTCCGATAATAACGTTGTTCGAACATTTTCCCCTGCTTCGACATGTTCTGATTGGAAGTTACCCGAAAGTAACTCTAGCCTACATATGCTTAAATTGTTAAGGTTCCGCTAATATCGTTGTTTGAATACTTTCCCCTGTAGTGATATGTTCAGATTGGACGTTATCTGAAAATAACACTGTCCTACAGATGCTTAAAGTGTGAATGTTAGGATAAAATCGTTGTTTGAACATTTTCCACTCCTGCGACATATTCAGATTCAACGTTACCTGAAAGTAACATTGGCCTACAAAATCTTAAATTGTTAAGGTTCCGATAATATCGTTGTTTTTACCATTTCCACTGCTGCGACATGTTCAGATTGGACGTTACCTGAAACAAATACTAGCCTACAGATGCTTAAAGTGTTAAGGTTCCGATAATATCTTTGGTTGAACACTTTCCAATGCTGAGACATTTTCAGATTGGAAGTTACCTGAAAGTAACACTGGTCTATAGAAGCTTAAATTGTTGAGGTTCCGATAATATCGTTGTTTGAAAACTTTGACTGCTGCGACATGTTCAGATTGGGCGTTACCAGAAAGTACCTCCCGGCTACAAGTCTTAAATTGTTAGGGTTCCGATAATGTCGATGTTTAAACCCTTTCCACTTTAGCGAAATGTTCAGATTGGACGTTACCTGAAAGTAACCCCCAACTAAAATGTCTTAAATTTTAATGTTCCGATATTATCGTTGTTTGAACCCTTTCCACTGCAGCGACATGTTCAGATTGGACGTTACCTGAAAGTAATACTGTCCTACAGATGCTTAAATTGTTTAGGTAACGATAGTATCGTTGTTTTAACACTTTCCACTGCAGCGACATGTTCGGATTGGATGTTACCTGAAAGTATCACTGGAATACAGAGCCTTAAAGTGTTAAGAATCCGAAAATATCTTTGTTTGAACACATTCAGCCTGCTGCGACATGTTCATATTGGAAGTTAACTGAAAGTAACACTGGCCTAGAAAGGCTTAAATTGTTAATGTTCCGATAATATCGTTGTTTCAACATTTTTCCTGCTGCGACATGTTCAGATTGGACGTTACCTGAAAGTAACATTGGCCTACAGATAATTGAATTGTAAATGTTCCGATAATATCGTTGTTTGAACCTTTCCCACTGCAGCCACATGTTCAGATTGGACGTTACCTGAAAGTAGCACTGGCCTACAGATTATTGAATTGTTAAGGTTCCTATAATATCGTTGTTTGAACCCTTTCCACTGCCGTGACATGTTCAGATTGGATGTTACCTGAAAGTAACATTGGCCTACAGAGGCTTAAATTGTTAACATTCCGATTATATCCTTGTTTGAACACTTTCCCCTGCTGCGATATGTTCAGATTGGACGTTACCTGAAATTAACACTGGCCTACAGAGGCTTAAATTGTTAAAGTTCTGATAATATCGTTGTTTGAAACATTTCCCCTGCTGCGACCTGTTCAGATTGAAAGTTACCTGAAAGTATCACTGGCCTAAAGAGACTTAAATTGTTAAGGTACCGATAACAACGTTGTTCGAAAATTTTCCCCTGTTTCGACATGTTCAGATTGGGTATTACCTGAAAGTAACACTGGCTTACAGAGGCTTAAACTGTTAAGTTTCCGATAAAATCGTTCTTTGAAAACTTTCCCCTGCAGAGACATGTTCTGATTGCACGTTACCTGAAAGTAACACTCACCTAGAAAGGCTTAAATTTTTAAGGTTCCGATAATATCGTTGTTTGAACCTTTTCCACTGTCGTGACATGTTCAGATTGGACGTTACCTGAAAGTAACACTGGCCTACAGAGGCTTAAAATGTTAATATTCCGATAAGATCGTTTTTTGAACTATTTCCCCTGCTGCGACATGTTCAGATTGGACGTTACCTGAAAATAACATTGGATTACATAAGCTTTAAGTGTTAATGTTACGATAATATCATTATTTGAACACGTTCCCCTCCTGCGACATGTATAGTTTGGACGTTACCCGAAAATAAATCTGGCATACTGGGGCTTAAAGTGTTAATATTCCGCTAATATCCTTGTTTGAAGCATTTCCCCTGCTGCGACATGTTCAGATAGGACGTTACCTGAAAGTAACACTAGCCTACAGAGGCTTTAATTGTCAATGTTCCGATAATATCGTTGTTTGTACACTTTCCCTTGCTGCGATATGTTCAGATTAGGCGTTACCTGAAAGTAACATTGGCCTACAGGGTTCAAAATGTTAAGGTTTTGATAATATCTTTGTTTGAACTCTTTTCTCTGCTGCGACATGTTCAGATTGGTTGTTACCTTAAATTAACCCTGGCCTACAGAGCATTGAAGTGTTAATGTTTCGATAATATCGTTGTTTGAACAATTTCCACAACTGCGAAATTTTCAGATTGGACGTTACCTGAAAGTTACACTGGCCAACGGAGGCTTAAAGTGTTAATGTTCCGATAATATCTTTGTTTGAACACTTTCCCCTGCTGCGACATGTTCAGATTGGGAGTTACCTGAAAGTAACTCTGGCTTCGAGGGGCTTAAACTGTTTATGTTCCGATAATATCGTTGTTTGAACACTTTCCCCTGCTGCGACATGTTCAGATTGGGTGTTAACTCAAAGTAACACTGGCCTACAGAGATTTAAACTGTAAATGTTCCGATAATATCGTTCTTTTAACCATTTCCCCTGCTGCGAAATTTTCAGATTGGGCGTTACCTGAAAGTAACACAGGCATACAGAATCTTAAATTGTTAGTGTTCCCATGAAATCGTTGTTTGAAACATTTCCCCTGCGGCGACATGTTCAGATTGGACGTTACCTGAAAGTGACATTGGCCTACAGAGGCTTAAAGTGTAAAGTTTCCGATAATAGCGTTTTTTGAACGCTTTCCCCTGCTGCGACATGTTCAGATTCGTCTTTAACAGAAAGTAACACTGGCCTACAGAGGCTTTATTTGTTAAAGTTAAGATAATATCCTTTTTGAACCCTTTCCACTGCTGCGACATGCTCACATTGGAGGTTACCTGAAAGTAACACTGGCCTATAAAGGCTTAAATTTTTAAGGTTCCAGTAATATCGTTGTTTGAACCCTTTCCACTGCTGCGACATTTTCAGATTGGATGTTAACTGAAAGTAACACTGAACTACAGAAGCATAAATTGTTTATGTTCCGATAACATCGTAGTTTGAATTCTTTCCCCTGCTGCGACATGTTCAGATTGGACGTTACCTGAAAGTAACACTTGCCTACAGAGGCTTAAAGTGTTTATATTACGATAATATTGTTATTTGAACAACTTCTCTTGCTGCTACATGTCCAGAATGGGCGTTACCTGCAAATAACACGGGCCTACATAGGCTTAGTTTGTTAATGTTACGATAATGTCGTTATTTGAGCAACTTCCCCTGCTTGCGACATGTCCAGATTGGAAGTTACCTGAAAATAAATCTGGCATACAGGGGCTTAAAGTGTTAATGTTCCGCTAATATCGTTGTTCGAACAATTTCCCCTGCTGCGACATTTTCAGATTGGACGTTACCTGAAAGTAACACTAGCCTACAAATGCTTAAAATGTTAATGTTCCTATAATATCGTTGTTTGAACCATTTCCCTTGCTGCGACTTGTTCTGTTTGGACGTTACCTGAAAGTAATAGGGCCTACAGAGTTTTAAGGTGTTAAGGTTCCGATAATATCGATGTTTGAAATGTTTCCCCTTCTGCGACATGTTCAGATTGGAAGCTACCTGAAAGTAACCCTGGCCTACAGAGTTTTAAAGTGTTATGATTCCGATAATATCGTTGTTTGAACCATTTCCACTGTTGCGACATGTTCAGATAGGACGTTACCTGAAAGTAACACCCGCCTACATAGGCTAAATTTTTTAAGGTTCCAATAATATCGTTGTTTGAACCATTTCTACTGCTGCGACATGTTTAGAATGGATGTTACATGGAAGTAACACCCACCAACAAAGGCTAAAAATGTTAAGGTGCCGATAATATCGTTGTTTTAACACTTTCCACTGCAGCGACATGTTCAGATAGGAGGTTACCTGAAAGTAATACTGGACTACAGATGCTTAAAATCTTAAGGTTCCGATAATATCGTTGTATGAACGATTTCAAATGCTGCGACATGTTCAGATTGGACGTTACCTGAAAGTAAAACTGGACTACAGGGGTTTAAAGTGTTAATGTTCCGATAATATCGTTGTTTGAAAACTTCCCCTTCTGCGACATGTTCAGATTAGGCGTTACGTGAGAGTAACACTGGCCTATAGAGGCTTAAAGTGTTAATGTTCCGATAATATCGTTGTTTGAAAATTTCCCCTCCTGCGACATGTTCAAGTTGGACTTTACCTGAAAGTAACACTGGCCTACAGGAACTTAAAGAGATAATGTTCCCATTAAAGCGTTGTTTGAACTATTTCCCCTGCTGCGACATGTTCAGATTAGATTTTACCTTAAAGTAACACTGGCCTACAGAGGCTTAAATTGTTAATGTTCCGATAATATCGTTGTTTGAAAATTTTCCCCTGCTGCGACATGTTCAGATTGGACGTTACCTGAAAGTATCACTGGCCTACAGAATCTTAAAGTGTGAAGGATCCGGTAATATCATTGTTGGAATATTTTCCCCTGTTGCGACATGTTCAGATTGGATGCTACCAGAAAGTAAAACTAGCCTACAGAAGCTTAAATTGTTAAGGTTCCGATAATATCGTTGTTTGAAAAGTTTCCTTGCAGCGATATGTTCAGATTGGTCGTTACCTGAAAGTAACACTGGCCTACAGAGGCTTAAATTGTTAATGTTCCGATAATATCGTTGTTTCAACATTTTCCACTGCTGCGGCATATACAGATTGGAAGTTACCTCAAAGTAACACTGGCCTACAGAAGTTTAAAATGTTAAAGTTCCGACAATATCGTTGTTTGAACCATTTCCACTGCTGCGACATGTTTAGATTGGACGTTACCTGAAAGTAACACCCGCCCACAATGTCTTAAATTTTTAAAATTCCGATAATATTCTTTTATAACCTTTCCACTGCTGCGACATGTTCAGATTGGACGCTACCTGAAATTAACACACGCCTACAAAGTCTTAAATTATTAAGTTCCCGATTATATCGTTGTGTGAACACTTTCCACTGCAGCGACATGTTCAGATAGGAGGTTATCTGAAAGTAATACTGGCCTACAGATGCTTAAAGTGTTAAAGTTCCGATAATATCTTTGCTTGACCCCTTTCCAATACTGCAACATGTTCAGATTTTACGTTACCTGAAAGTAACACTGGACTAAAGAGGCTTACAGTGTTAAGGATCCGATAATATCGTTGTTTGAACAATTTCCCCTGCTGCTACATGTTCAAATTGGACGTTACCTGAAAGTAACACTGGCCTAGAGAGGCTCAAATTGCTAATATTCCGATAATATCTTTGTTTGAACAATTTCCCCTGCTGCCACATGTTCAGATTGGAAGTTACCTGAACGTAACAATAGCCTACAGGAGCTTAAATTGTTAAAGTTCCGATAATATCGTTGTTTGACCACTTTCCACTGCTGCGACCTGTTCAGATTCTACATTACCTGAAAGTAACACTGGCCTACAGAGGATAAATTGTTAATGTTCCGATAATATCGTTGTTTGTATACTTTTCCCTCTTGCGACATATCCAGATTGGACGTTGCTTGAAAGTAACACTGGCCTACAGAAGCTTAATGTGTTAATGTTCCGATAATATCGTTGTTTGAAATCTTTCCCCTGCTGCGACATATTCAGATTGGATGTTACCTGAAAGTAACACTGGCCTACAGAGGCTTAAAGTGTTATGTTCCGATAATATCCTTATTTGAACCCTTTCCCCTGCTGCGACATGTTCAGATTGGACGTTGCCTGAAAGTAACACAGGCCTATATATTGTTAAATTGTTAAGGTTCCGATAATATTGTTGTTTGCACACATTCCCCTGTTGCTACTTGTTCAGATTGGTCGTTACCCGTACGTAAATCTAGCGTACAACAGCTTAAAGTGTTAATGTTCCTATAATATCGTTGTTTGAAACATTACCCCTGCTGTGACATGTCCAGAATGGAAGTTACCTTAAAGTAACCCTGGCATACAGAGACTTAAAATTTTAATGTTTTCATAATATCGTTTTTTGAACCATTTCCCCTGCTGCGACATGTACAGATTGGACGTTACCTGAAAGTAACACTTGCTTACAGAAGCTTAAAGCGTTAGTGTTACGATAATATCGTTGTTTGAACATTTTCCCCTGTTGCTACATATTCAGATTGGACTTTACCTGAAAGTAACACTGGCCTACAAATGCTTAAATTGTTAATGTTCCCATAATATAGTTGTTTGAACCCTTTGTCTGCTGCGACATTTTCAGATTGGAACTTACCTGAAATTAACGCCCGCCTTCAGAGTCTTAAATTGTTAGGTTTCCGATGATATCGTTGTTTAAACCCTTTCCACTGCTGCGACATGTTCAGATTGTACGTTACCTGAAAGTAACCACGGCCTTCAAAGTCTTTAAATGTTAATAACCCGATAATATCGTTGTTTCAATTTTTCCACTGCAGGGACATATTCAGATTGGACGTTACCTGAAAGTAATTCTGGCCTACAGATGCTTAAAATGTTAAGGTTCCAATAATATCCTTCTTTGAACACTTTCCACTTATGCGATATATTCAGATTGAACGTTACCTAAAAGTAACACTGGACTACAGGAGCTTGAAGTGGTAGGAATCCGATATTTTCGTTGTTTGAACCCTTTCCCCTGCTGCGACATGTTCAGATTGAACGCTACCTGAAATTAACACTGGACTACAGCGCCTTAAAGTGTTAATGTTCCGATAATATCATTGTTTGAACACATTCCCATTCTGCGACATGTTCAGATTGGACGTTACCTGAAAGTAACACTGGCCTACAGAGGCTTAAAATTTTAATTTTCCGTTAAAACTCTTATTTGAACCATTTCCCCTGCTGCGACATGTTCATATTGGAAGTTATATGAAAGTAACACTGGACTACAGAGACTTAAATTGATAAGTTTCCGATAATATCGTTGTTTGAAGCATTTCCACTGCTTTGACATGTTGAGATTGGAAGTTACCTGAAAGTAACCCTGGCATAAAATTTCCTATATTATCGTTGTTTGAACAATTTCCACTGCTGCGACATGTTCAGATTGGACGTTACCTGAATGTAACATTGGACTACAGAGGCTTAAAGTATTAAGGACCCGATAATATCATTGTTTGAACACTTTCCCCTTCTCCGACATGTTCAGAATGGACGATACCTGAAAGAAACAATGGCCTACAGAGGCTTAAATTGTTAAAGTACCGATATTATCGTTGTTTGAAAAATATCCCCTGAAGCGACATGTTCAGGTTGGATGTTTCCTGAAAGTAACACTGGCCAACAGGGGCTTAAATTGTTAAGGTTCCAATTATATCGTTGTTAGTACCCTTATCCCTGCTGCGACTTGTTCAGATTCGACGTTACCTGAAAGAATCACTGGCCTACAGGGGCTTAATTTGTTCAGGTTCCGATAATATCATTCTTTGAACACTTTCCCCTGTTGCGACATGTTCAGATTGGACGATACCTGAAAGTAACACTGGCCTAAAGAGTCTTAAAGCGTTAACGTTCCGATAATATCGTTGTTTGAACACTTTCACTGCTGCGATATTTTCAGATTGGACGTTACCTGAAAGTAACCCTGCCCTACAGAGTCTTAAATTGTTAATGTTCAGATAATATATATTCGTTTGAATCCTAACCCCTGCTGCGAGATGTTTAGATTGGACGTTACCTGAAAGTAACACTGGCCTACAGAGGCTTAAATTGTTAAGTTTCCGAAAATATCGTTGTTTGAAAACATTCCGTGAAGCGACATGTTCAGATTGGACGTTCCCTGAGAGTCACATTGGCCTACAGAGGCTTAAAGTGTTAATGTTCCGACAATATCGTTGTTTGAAACTTTTCCACTACTACGAAATGTTCAGATTGGAAGTTACCTGAAAGTAACACTCGCCTACAGATGCTTAAAGTGTAAATGTTCCGAAAATATCGATGTTTGTACACTTTCCGCTGCTTCGACATGTTCAGATTGCACGTTACCAGGAAGTAACACTGGCATACAGAGGCTTAAAGTGTAAATGTGCCGTTAATATCTTTGTTTGAAATCTTTCCCCAGTTGCGACATGTTCAAATTGGAAGTTATCTCAAAGTAACACAGGACTACTGAAGCTTAAATTGTAAATGTTCCCATAATATCGTTGTTTTAATCCTTTCTCCTGTTCCGACATGTACGGAGTTGATGTTAACTTAAAGTAACACAGGCCTACAGAGTTTTAAAGTGTTAAGTTTCCGATAATATCGTTGTTTGAACTTTTTCCACTGCCGCGACATGTTCAAATTGGACGATACCTGAAAGTAACAATAGCCAACAGAGGCTTAAATTGTTAAGTTTACGATAATATCTTTGTTTGAACTCTTTTCACTGCTGCGACATGTTCAGATTGGAAGTTACCTGAAAGTAACACTGGCCTACAGAGGCTTAAAGTGTTAATGATTCTATAATATCGTCGTTTGAACCCTTTCCCCTGCTGCGACATGTACAGATTGGAAGTTAACTGAAAGTAACACTGGGCTACAGAAGCTTAAAGGGTAAATGTTCCGATAATATCGTTTTTTGAAAAATTTCCCCTGCTGCGACATGTTCAGATTGGACGTTACCTGAGAGTAACACTGGCCTACAGAGGCTTAATGTGTTAATTTTCCTATAATATCGCTGTTTGAACTCTTTCCACTGCTGCGACATGTACAGTTTGGAAGTTAACTGAAAGTAACACTGGGCTACAGAGGCTTAAAATGTAAATGTTCGGATAATATCGTTGTTTGAACACATTCCCCCGCTGCGACCTGTTAAGTTTGGCACGTTACCTGAAAGTAACCCTGGCCTACAGAAGCTTAAAGTGTTAAGGTTCCGATAAGATCTTTATTCGAAACTTTTCCACTGCTGCGACATGTTCAAATTGGTCGTAACTGAAAGTAACACTGGCCTAGAGAGGCTAAAATAGTTAATGTTCCGATAATATCGTTGTTTGAACCATTTTCCCTGCTGCGACATGTTGAAATTGGAAGTTAAATGAAAGTAACACTGGCCTAGAGAAGCTTAAAGTGTTAATATTCCGATATTATCGTTGTTTGAACACATTCCGCTGCTGCGACATGTTCAGATTGTCAATTACCTGAAAGTAACAATTGCATAAATATGCTTAAAGTGTTAATATTCCGATAAAATCGTTGTTTGAAAACTTTCCCCTGCTGCGACCTGTTCAGATTGGATGTTAACTGAAAGTAACACAGGCCTACAGAAGCTTAAAGTGTTAATGTTTCGATAATATCTTTGTACTCTTAACCTGCTGAGATATGTTCAGATTGGGCGTTACCTTAAAGTAACACTGGCCTACAGAGGTTTAAGCGTTAATGTTCCGATAATATCGTTTTTTGAAACATTTCCCCTGCTGCGACATGTTCAGATTAGACTATATATGAAAGTAACACTGGCCTACATAAACGTAAAGTGTTACTGATCCCATAATATCGTTGTTTGAAATATTTCCCCAGCTGCGACATGTTCAGATTGGTCTTTACCTGAAAGTATCAGTGGCATACAGGTGCTTAAATTGTTAAGGTTCCGATAAAATCGTTGTTTGAACACTTTCCCCTAATGCGACATGTTCAGATTAGACGTTACCTGAAAGTAACCCTGGCCTACGGAGGCTTGAGGTGTTAAAATTCCGATAAAATCTTCGTTTGAAAACTTTCCCTGTACGACATGTTCAGATTTGACGGTAACTGAAAGTAACACTGGCCTACAGAGGATTTAAGTGTTAATGTTCCGATAATATCGTTGTTTGAACCTTTTCCACTGCAGCGACATGTTCAGATTGGACGTTACCTGGTAGTAACACTGGCCTACAAAAGCTTAAATTGTTAAGGTTCTGATAATATCGTTGGTTGAACCATTTCCACTCCTGCGGCATGTTCAGATTGGAAGTTATCTGAAAGTAACACCGGTCTACAGAGGCTTAAATTTTTAAGGTTCCGATATTATCGTTGTTTGAACTCTTTCCACTGCTGCGACATGTTCAGATTGGAAGTTACCTGAAAGTAACACAAGGCCTACAAATGCTTAAAGTGTTAATGTTCCAATAATATCGTTGTTTGAACTTTTCCTCTCCTGCGACATGTTCAGATTTTAAGTTACCTGAAAGTAACATTGGCCTACAGAGGCTTAAAGTGATAAAGTTCCGATAATATCATTGTTTGAACACTTTCCCCTTCTGCGACATGTTCAGATCGGACGTTACCTGAAAGTAACACTGGCCTACAGATGCTTAAAGTGTTAACGTTCCCATAATATCGTTGTTTGAAAACTTTCCCTGCAGAGAAATGATCAGATTGGAAGTTACCTGAAAGTAACACTGGCATTCAGAGGCTTAAAGTGCAAATGTTTCGATAATATCGTTGTTTGAAACATTTCCCCTTCTGCAACATGTTCACATTTGACGTTACGTTAAAGTAACACTGGCCTACAGAGATTTAAAGTTTAAATGTTCCAATAATATTGTTGTTTGAACCATTTCCCCTGATCCGACATGTTCAGATTGGATGTTAACTTAAAGTAACGCTGACCTACAGAGGCTTAAAGTGTTAAACTTCCGATAATATCGTTGTTTGAATCATATCCCTTGCTGCGACATGTTCAGACTGGCAGTTACCTGAAAGTAACGCTGGCCTACAGAATCTGAAATTTTTAATGTTCCGATAATATCGTTTTTCGAAACTTTTCCACTGCAGCGTCATGTTCAAATTGGACGTACCTGAATGTAACACTGGGCTACAAAGGCTTAAAATGTTAAGGTTCCGATAATATCTTTTTTTGAACACTTTCCATTGCTGGGACATTTTCAGATAGGACGTAACCTTAAAGTAACACTGGCCTACAAAGGATTAAATTTGTTAATGTTCCGATAATATCGTTGTTTGAACTATTTCCCCTGCTGCGACATGATCAGATTAGGAGTTACCTGAAAGTAACACTAGCCTACTGAGGCTTAACTTGTTAATGTTCCGATAATTTCGTTGTTTGAACAATTTCCCCTGCTGCGACATGTTCAGATTTGAAGTTACCAGAAAGTAACACTGGTATACCGAGGCTTAAAATGTAAATGTTCCAATAATATCTTTGTTTGAACCCATTCCCCTGCTGCGACATGTTCTGATTGGACGTTAATTGAAAATAACACTGGGCTACAGAGGCTTAAAGGTAAATGTTCCGATAATATCGTTTTTTGAAAACTTTCCGCTTCTGCGACATATTCAGATTGGACGTTACGTGAAAGTAAACCTGGCCTTCAGAAGCTTAAAATGTAAATGTTCCGATAATATCTTTGGTTGAACCCTTTCACCTGCTGCGACATGTTCAGATTGGAAGTTACATCAAAGTAACACTGGCCTACTGATTCTTAAAATTTTAAGGTTCCGATAATATCGTAGTGTGAACACTTTCCACTGCTGCGACATGTTCACATTGGAAGTTACTTGAAATTAACAGTGGCCTACAGAGGCTTAAATGGTTAATGTTCCAATAATATTGTTTGTTTGAACATTTTCCCCTGGTGCAACAGGTTCAGATTGGGCGTTACCTGAAAGAAACACTGGCCTAGATAGGTTTAAAGTGTTAATGTTCAGATAATATCGTTGTTTGAACCCTTTCCACTGCTGCGACATGTTCAGATTGGACGTTACCTGAAAGTAACACTGGCTTACAGAGGATTAAATTGTTAAGGTTCCGATAATATCGTTGTTTGAACACTTTCCAATGCTGCGACATATGCAGATTTGACGATACCTGAAATTAACACTGGCCTACAGAGGCTTAAATTGTTAATATTCCGATAATATCGTTGTTTGAACAGTTTCCCCTGCTGCGACATGAAAAGATTGGGCGTTACCTGAAAGTAACACTGGACTACAGAAGCTTAAATTGTTAATGTTCCGATAATATCGTTGTTTGAATACTTTCCCCTTCTGCGACATGTTCAGACTGGAGGTTACCTGAAAGTAACACTGGCCTACAGAGGCTTAAATTGTTAAGGTTCCAATAATATCGTTGTTTGAAAACTTTCCCTTCAGCGACTTGTTCAGATTTGAAATTACCTTAAAGTAACACCGGCCTACAGAGGCTTAAAGTTTTAATGTTCCGATAATATCGTTGTTTGGAACTTTTCCACTTCTACGACATGTTCAGATTGGACGTTACCTGAAAGTAACTCTGGCCTACATATGCTTAAATTGTTAGTGTTCCGATAATATTGTTGTCTGAACACTTCCCCTGCTGCAACATGTTCAGACAGGAGATTACCAGAAAGTAACACTGGCCAACGGAGACTTAAATTATAAACGTTCCTATTATATCGTTGTTTGAGATCTTTCCCCAGGTTGCGACATTCTCAGATTGGACGCTAACTGAAAATATCTCTTGCCTACAGGGCCTTAAAGTGTAAATGTTTCGATAATATCGTTGTTTGAAAACTTTCCCCTGCCGCGACATGTTCAGATTGGACGTTACCTGAAAGTAACACTGCCCTACAGAGGTTTAAATTGTAACTGTTCCCATAATATCGTTGTATGAACACTTTCCCCAGCTCCGACATGTTCAGGTTAGAGGGTAACTTAAAGTAACACTGGCCTACAGAGGCTTAAAGGGTTAACGTCCCTATAATATCCTTGTTTGAATCCTATACCTTGCTGCGACATGTTCATATTGGCAGTTGCCTGAAAGTAACACTGGCCTGCAGATTTTGAAATTGTTAAGTTTCCGATTATACCGTTGTTTGAACATCTTCCACTGCAGCGACATGTTAAAATTGGACGTTACATGAAGGTAACAGTGGCCTACATAGGCTTAAATTGTTAAGGTTCTCATAATGTCGTTGTTTGAATCCTTTCCATTGCTGCGACATGTTCAGATTGGACGTTACCTGAAAGTAACACTGGCCTACAAAAACTTAAATTGTTAATGTTCCGATAATATCTTTGTTTGAAGACTTTCTCCTGCTGCGACATGATCAGATTAGGTGTTACCTGAAAGTAACACTTGCCTACAGGGGTTTAAAGTGTTAATGATCCGTTAATATTTTTGTTTGAACACTTTGCCCTGCTGCGACATGTTTAGATTGGAAGTTACCACAAAGTAACACTGGCAAACTGTGGCTTAAAGTGTTAATGATTTGATAATATCTTTGTTTGAAACTTTTCCCCTGCTGCGATATGTTCAGATTGGAAGTTACCTGAAATTAACACTGCACTACATAGGCTTAAATTGTAAATGTTCCCATAATATTTTTGTTTGAATCCTTTCCCCTGGTACGACATGTAAAGTTTGAATATTATCTGAAAGTAACACTGGCCTACAGAGGCTTAAAGTGTAAATGTTACAATAACATCGTTGTTTGAACCCTTTCCCCTGCTGCGACATGTTCGATTGGACATTACCTGAAAGAAACAAAGGCGTAGATAAGCTTAAAATTATAATGTTCAGATAATATCGTTTTTTGAACACTTTCCCCTGATGCGACATGTTCAGATTGGACATTACTTGAAAGTAACACAGGCCTACAGGATCTTAAGTTGTTGAAATTCCGATACTATCATTGTTTGAACCATTTCCACTGCTGCGAATTTTTCAAATTGGTCGTTACCTGAAAGTAAGACTGGCCTACAGAGGCTTAAAATGTAAAGGTTCCGATAATATCGTTGTTTGAACCCTTTCCACTGCTGCGAAATGTTCAGATTGGACGTTACATTAATGTAACACTGGCCTACAGAGTCTTAAATTGTTAACGTTCGATAATATCGTTGTTTGAAATCTTTCCACTGCTGCGACATGTTCAGATTGCATGTTACCTGAAAGTAACACTGGCCTACAGAGGTTTATAGTGTTAAGGTTCCGATACTATCGTTGTTTGAACGCTATCCCCTTCTGCGAAATGTTCAGATTGGAAGTTACCTGTAGGTAACCCTGGCCTAAAGAGACATAAAGTGATACTGTTCCGATAATATCGTTGTTTCAAAAGTTTCCCATGCTGCGACCTGTTCAGATTGAATGTTACCTGAAAGTAACACTGGCCTACCGTGCCGTAAATTGTTAAGGATCCGATAATATCGTTGTTTGAAACCTTTCACCTACTGCGACATGTTCAGATTGGACGTTACCTGAAAGTAACACTGGCCTACAGAAGCTTAAAGTGTTATTGATCCGGTAATATCGTTGTTTGAACCCTTTACCCTGATGCGACATGTTGAGATTGGACGTTACCTGAAGAAAAAGTAGCCTACAGAGCCTGAAAGTGTTAATGTTCCAATAATATCGTTTTTTGAATACTTTCCCCTGCTGCTTTATGTTCAGTTTGGAAGTTAACTGAAAGAAAGACTGGCCTACAGAGGCTTAAAGTGTAAATATTCCGATAATATCGTTGTTTGAAAAATTAACCCTGCTGCGATATGTTCAGATTGGACGTTACCTTAAAGAAACACTGACCTACACAGGATTAAAGTATAAATGTTCCGATAATATCGTTGTTTGAAAAATTTCCCCTGCTGCGACTTGTTCAAATTGAACGTTACCTGAAAGTAACACTGGCCTACAGAGGCTTAAATTGTTAAGGTTCCGATAATATCGTTGTTTGAACCCTAACCCCTGCTGCGACATGTTCAGATTGGACTTTACCTGAAAGTAACACTGGCCTACAGGAGCTTAAAATGTTAATGTTCCGATAAAATCTTTGTTGGGCAATTTTCCCTGCAGCGACATGTTCAGATTTGAAGTTAAGTGAAAGTAACACTGTACTAGAGGGGCTTAAAGTGTTAATGTTTCTATAATATCGTTGTTTGAACACTTTCCCCTCCTGCGACATGTACAGATTGGACGTTACCTGAAAGTAACACTGGCCTACAGAGGCTTAAAGTGTTAATGTTCCGATAATATCGTTGTTTGAACACTTTCCCCTATTGCGACATGTTCAGATTGGACGTTACCTGAAAGTAACACTGGCCTAAAAAGGCTTAACTTGTTAATGTTCCGATAATATCGTTGTTTGAAAACTTTTCCCTGCTGCGACATGTTCAGATTGGAAGTAAAGTGAAAGTAACACTGGCCAAGAGAAGCTTAAAGTGTTAATGTTCCTATAATGTCGTTGTTTGAAACCCTTCCTCTGCTGCGACATGTTCAGATTGGACGTAACCTGAAAGTAACACTGAACTACAGAGGCTTATATTGTTAAAGTTCAGATAATATCGTTCTTTGAATAATTTCCACTGCTGCGACAAGTTCAGATCGGACGTTACCTGAAAGTAACACTAGCCAACAGAGGCTTAAATTGTTAAGATTCCAACAATATCGTTGTTTGAACACTTTCCTCTGCTGCGACATGTACAGATTGGTATTTACCTCAAAGTATCTCTGGCCTATAGAGGCTTAAAGTGTTAATATTCCGATAATATCGTTGTTTGAAAACTTTCCCCTGTTGCGACATATTCAGATTGTACGTGACCTGAAAGTAACACTGGCCCACAGAGCCTTAAATTGTTAAGGTTCCGATAATATCTTTGTTTGAAAACTTTCCCTCCAACGACATGTTCAGATTGGAAGTTACCTGATAGTAACACTGGCCTTCGGAGGCATAAAGTGTTAAGGTTTCGATAATATCGTTGGTTGAACAATTTCTCCTGCTGCGACATGTACAGATTGAAAGCTACCTGAAAGTAACACCGGCCTACAGAGTATTAAATAGTTAATGCTCCGATAATATAGTTGTTTGAAGACTTTCCACTGTTGCGACATGTTCAGATTGGACGTTACCTGAAAGTAATAGTGCCCTACAGAAGCTTAAAGTGTTAATGTTCCGATAATATATTTGTTTGAAGACTTTCCCCTGTTGCGACTTGTTCAGATTGGACGTTACTTGAAAGTAACACTGGCCTACAGTGTCTTAATATGTTAATGTTCCGATAATATCGTAGTTTGAATCCTTTCCCCCAATGCGACATGTCTAGATTGGACGTTACCTGAAAGTAACACTGGCCTAAAGATTTTAAGCGTGTTAAAGTTCGGATAATAACGTTGTATGAGCCACTTTCCCTGCTGCGGCATGTTCAGATTGGACGTTACCTGAAAGTAACACTAGCCTAAATATGCTCAAAGTGTTAATGTTCCAATAATATCGTTGCTTGAACAATTTTCCCCTGCTGCGACGTGTTCAGATTGGACGTTACCTAAAAGTAACACTGGCCTACAGAGTGTTAAAATGTTAATGTTCCGATAATATCTTTCTTTTACCATTTTCCCTTCTTCCACATTTTCAGATTGAACGTTACCTGAAAGTAACACTGGCCTACAGAGAGTTAAAGTGTTAATGTTCCGATATTATGGTTGTTTGAACACTTTACCCTGTTGGGACATGTTCAGTTTGGAAGTTACCTGAAAATATCACTGGCCTACAGAGACTTAAAATGTTAATGTTCCGATAATATCGTTGTTTGAACTCAATCCACTACGGCGGCATGTTCAGATTGGACGTTACCTAAAAGTAACACTGGCCTACAGAGGCTTAAATTGTTAATGTTCCGATAAAATCGTTGTTTGAACCATTTCACCTGCTACGAAATGCTCAAATTGCATGTTTACCTGAAATTAACACTGGCCTACAGAGCGTTAAAGTGTTAATATTCCGATAATATCGTTGTCTGAACACTTTCCCCCGCTGCGACATGTTCAGATTGGACGCTACCAGAAAGTAACACTGGCCTACAGAGGCGTAATGAGTTAATGTTCCGATAATATCGTTGTTTGAACCCTTTCCACTGCTGCGACATGTTCAGATCGGACGTTACCTGAAAAGTAATACTGGCCTACAGAAGTTAAAAGTGTTAATCTTCCGATAAAATCGTTGTTTGAAATCTTTCCCCTACTGCGATATGTTCATATTGGAAGTTATCTGAAACTAACACTGGCCTACAGAGGCTTAATGTGTTAATGTTCCGATAAAATGTTTGTTTGAACCCTTTCCACTGCTGCGACATGTTGAGATTGGACGATACCTAAAAGTAACACTGGACTACAGAGGCTTAATTTGTTAATATTACGATAATATCCTTGTTTGAACACTTTCACCTGCTGCGAAATGTTCAGATTGGACGTTACCTGAACGTAACATTGACCTACAGGGACTTAAAGTGTTAATGTTCCTATAATATCCTTGTTTGAAAATTTCAACTTTTGCGACATGTAAAGATTGGAATTTGCCTGAAAGTAACACTGGCCTACAGAGGCTTAAAGTGTTAATGTTCCGATAATATCGTTGTTTGAACCCTCTCCCCTGCTGCGACATGTTCAGATTGGACGTTACCTGAAAGTAACAGTGGTTTATAGAGGCTTAAAATGTTAATGTTCCGATAAAATCATTGTTTGAATAATTTCCCCTGCTGCGACATGTTCAGATTGGACGTTACCTGAAAGTAACACTGGCCTACAGAGGCTTAAAGTGTTATTGTTCCGATAATGTCTTTGTTTGAACACTTTCCCCTGCTGCGACATGTTCACATTGGAAGTTACCTGAAAGTAACACTGGCCTACGGAAGCTAAATATGTTAATGTTCCGATATTATCTTTTTTTGAAAACTTTCACCTTCTGCGACATGTTCAGATTGGACGTTACCTGAAAGTAACATTGGCCTAAAGATGCTTAAAGTGTTAAAGTTCCGATAATATCGTCGTTTGATAATTTTCCCCTGCTGCGACATGTTCAGATTGGATGATACGTGAAATTTACACTGGCCTACAGAGGCTTAAATTGTTAAGTATCCGATAATATCGTTGCTTGAAACATTTCCCCTGCTGCGACATGTTCAGATTGGTCGTAACCTGTAAGATACACTGGCCTACAGTAGCTTAAAGTGTTAACGTTCCCATAATATCGTTGTTTGAATACTTCCCCCGCTGCGACATGTTCAGATTATACTTTATCTGAAAGTAACACTGGCCTTCATAGGCTTAAAGTGTTAAGGTTCCAATAACATCGTTGTTTGAACCCTTCCCACTGTTGCGACATGCTCATATTGGACGTTACCTGAAAGCAAATACTGTCCTACAGAGGCTTAAAGTGTTAAGGTTCGAATAATATATTTGTTTGCAAAATTTCCACTGCTGCGAAATTTTCAGATTGGAAGCTACCTGAAAGTAACACTGGCATTCAGAAGCTTAAAGTGTTAATGTTCCGATAATATTTTTGTTTGAAAAATTTCCCCTGCTTCGACATGTTCGGATTGGTAGTTACCTGAAAGTAACGCTGGCCTACAGAGGCTTAAAGTGTTTAGGTTCCGATAATATCGTTGTTTGAACCATTTCCACTGCTGCGACATGTTCAGATTGGACGTTAACTGAAAGTAACACTGGTCTACAGAGGCTTAAAATGTTAAGGTTCCTATAATATCCTTGTTTGAACCCTTTAACCTAATGCGACATGTTCAGTTTAGACGTTACCTGAAAGTACCACTGGCCTACAGAGGCTTAAAGTGTTAAGGTTCCGATAATATCGTTGTTTTAACACTTTCCACTGCAGCGACATGTTCAGATTGGACGTTACCTGAAAGTAACACTGGCCTAAAGAGGCTTAGATTGTTAATATTCCGATAAAATCGTTGTTTGGACTCTTTCCCCTGATGCGACATTTTCAGATTGGTCGTTACCTGAAAGTAACATTGGCCTAAAGTGGCTTAAAGTGTTAATGTTCTGATAATATCGTTGTTTGAACACTTACCCTGCTACGAAATATTCAGATTGGGCGTTAGCTGAAAGTAACACTGGCCTGCAGAGGTTTAAGTGTTAATGTTCCAACAATATCGTTGTTTGAACACTTTCTCCTGCTGCGACATGTTCAGATTGGACGTTAAATGAAAGTAACACTGGCCAACAGAGGATTAATATGTTAATGTTCCGATTATATCGTCGTTTGAAATATTTCCCCTGCTGCGACATGTTCAGATTAGACGATACATGAAAGTAACACTAGGCTACCGATACTTAAGTTGTTAATGTTCCGATAATATCGTTGTTTGAAACATTTCCCCTGCTGCGACATGTTCAGATTGCAAGTTACCTGAAAGTATCTATAGCATTCAGGGTGTTCCATTGTTAAGGTTCCGATAAACTTATTTTTGAACACTTTCCCCTGTTGCGACATGTTCAGATTTGATGTTACCTGAGAGTAACACTGGCCTACAGAAGCTTAAAGTGTTAAGGTTCCGATAATATAGTTTTTTGAAAACTTTCCCTACAGAGACATTTTCAGATTTGACGTTACCTGAAAATAACGCTGCCCTACATAGGCTTAAAGTGTTAATGTTCCGATAATATCGTTGTTTGAACACTTTCCACTGCTACGACAAGTTCAGATAGGCTTTACCTGAAAGTAACACCCGCCTATAAATTCTTAAAATATTAAGTTTCCGATAATATCGTTGTTTGAAAACTTTCCACTGCAGAGACATGTTCAGATTCAATGATACCTGAAAGTAACACTGGCCTACAGATGCTCAAAGTGTTAAGGTTACGATAATATCGTTGTTTGAAGACATTCCCCTTCTGCGACATTTCAGATTGGAAGTTAACTCAAAGTAACATCGGTCTACAGAGTCTTAAAGTGTTAAAGTTCCGATAGTACCGTTTTTTGAACACTTCCCCTTCTGCGACATTTTCAGGTTGGACGTTACCTGAAAGTAACACTGGTCTACAGGGGCTTAAATTGTTAATGTTCCGATTATATCGTTGTTTGAAACCTTTCCCCTTCTGCGACATGTTCAGATTGGTCGTTACCCGAAACTAACTCTGGCCTACAGAGGCTTAAAGTGTTAAAGTTCCCATAATATGTTTGTTTGAAAACTTTCCCTCCAGCGACATGTTCAGATTAGAAGTTACTTGAAAGTAACACTGGCCTACAGAGTCTTAAAGTCTTAAGGTTCCGATAATATTTTTGTTTGAAAACTTTCCCTGCAGCGACAAGTTCATATTATATATTACCTGAAAGAAACACTGGCCTACAGAGTCTTAAAATGTTAATGTTTCAATAATATCGTTGCTTCAAAACTTGCCCCTGTTGCGACATGTTCAGATTGGACGTTACCAGAAAGTAACAATGGCCTGCAGAGGCTTAACAAATAAAAATTCCTATAATATCGTTATTTGAAAATATTCCCCTGCTGGCACATGTCCAGATTGGACGTTGACTGATAATAACACTGGCCTACAGGGGCTTAAAGTGTTAATGTTTCGATAATGTCGTTGTTTGAAACCATTCCCCTGATGCGACAGGTTCAGATTGGATATTACCTGAAAGTAACACTGGCCTACAGACGCTTAAAGTGTAAATGTTTCGATAATGTCTTTGTTTGAATATTTTCCCCTTCTGCGACATGTTCAGATTGGATTTTACCTTAAAGTAACATTGGCCTACAGATGTTTAAAGTGTAAATGTTTCGATATTGTCGTTGTTTGAAAATTTTCCCCTGCTGCGACATGTTCAGATTGGATATTACCTGAAAGTAACACTGGCCTACAGCAGCTTAAAGTGTAAATGTTTCGATAATATTGTTGTTTGAATCATATTCCTTGCAGCGACATGATCAGATTGGCAGTTACCTGAAAGTAACACTGGCCTACAGTGGCTAAAGTTTTTAATTTTCCGGTAATATCGTTGTTTGAACCATTTCCCCTGCTGCGATATGTTCATATTGCAAGAGACCTGAAAGTAACTCAGGCCTAGAGTGTCTTAAAGTGTTAATGATCCGATAATATCGTTGTTTGAAACATTTCCCCTTCTGCGACATGTTCAGTTTGGACGTTACCTGATAGTAACACTGGACTTCAGAGGCTTAAATTGTTACTGATCCGATAATAAAGTTTATTGAAACATTTCCTCCGCTGCGACATGTTCAGATTGTAAGTTACCTGAAAATAACACAAGCCTACAGAGGCTTAAATTGTTAATGTTCCTATAATATTGTAGTTTGAATAATTTCCCATTCTGCAACATGTACAGACTGGACGTTACCTGAAAGTAACACTGGCCTACAGACGCTTAAGGCGTTAATGTTCCGATAATACCATTGTTTGAACCATTTCCACTGTTGCAACATGTTCAGTTTGGAAGTTACGTGAAAGTAACACTGGCCTACAGAGTCTTAAACTGTTAAGGTTCCGATAATATCGTTGTTTTATCCTTTTCCACTGCTGCGACATGTTCAGATTGGATGTTACCTGAAAGTAACACTGGCCTACAGAAGCTTAAATTGTTAAAGTTCCGATAATATCGTTGTTTGAAAATTTTCCACTCCTGCGACACGTTCGGATTGGACGTTACCTGAAAATAACACTGGCCTAGAGAGGGTTAAAATGTTAATATTCCGATAATATCGTTGTTTGAACCCTTTCCCCTGCTGCGGCATGTCCAGATTGGACGTTACCTGAAAATAACACGGGCATACAGAGGGTTAAAGTGTTAATGTTCCGCTAATATTGTTATTTGAACCATTTACCCTGCTGCGACATGTTCAGATTAGACGTGATCTGAAAGAAACTCTAGCCTTGAGACTTAAAGTGTTTAAGTTCCAATAATATCGTTGTTTGAAACTTTTCCCCTACTGCGAAATGTTCATATCGGACGTTACCTGAGAGTAACATTGGCCTACAGAGGCTTAAATTGTTAAAGTTCCGATAATATCGTTGTTTGAACCTTTCCCCTTCTGCGACATTTTCAATTTGGAAGTTACCTGAAAGTAACCCTTGCCTACAGTGTCTTTAAGTGTTAATGTTCCGATAATATCGTTGTTTGAAAACTTTCCCCTGCTGCAAAAAGTTCAGATTGGACGTTGCCTGAAAGTTTCACTGGCCTACAGAGGCTTAAAATGTAAAAGTTCCGATAATATGGTTGTTTGAACCATTTCCCCTGCTGCGACATGTTCAAATTGGACGTTACCTGAAACTAACACTGGCCTACAGGTCTTAAAATGTTAATATTCCGATAATATCGTTGTTTGAAAACTTCCCCTGCTACTTCATAATCAGATTGGGCGTTACCTGAAAGTATCACTGGCCTACAGAGTTTTAATTTTTCATGTTCCGATAATATCGTTGTTTGAACAATTTCCTTTCCTGCGACATGTTCAAATTGGACGTTAAATGAAAGTAACACTGGCCTACGGAGGCTTAAAGTGTTTATGTTCCGATAATATCGTTGTTTGAAATTTTTCCCTGCTGCGACGTGTTTAGATTAGATGTTACCTGAAAGTAACAGTGGCCTACAGAGTTTGAAATTCTTAATATTCCGATAATATCGTTGTTTGAAACATTTCCTTTTCTGCGACATGTTCAGATTTGACGATACCTGAATTTATCACTGGCCTACAGGAGCTTAAAGTGATAAGGTTCCAATAATATCGTTGTTTGAACATATTCCCCTGTTGCGACATGCTTTGATTGGACGTTACCTGAAAGGTAACACTAGTCTACAGAGGCTTAAAGTGTTAAAGTTCCCATAATATCGTTGTTTGAACCATTTCCACTGCTGCGACATGCTCAGATTGGACGTTACCTGAAAGTTACACTGACTAACAGAAGCTTAAATTGTTATGGTTCCGATAAAATCGTTGTTTGAACACTTTCCACTGCTGCGACATGTACAGATTGGAAGTTACCTGGAAGTAATACCCGCCTACAGAGGATTAAATTTTTATGTTCCAATAATATCGTTGTTTGAACCCTTTCCACTGCTGCGATATATTCAGATTGGAAGTTACCTGAAAGTAACACCCGCCTACATTTAGCTTAAAGTCTTAAGGTTCCGATAATATCGTTGTTTGATATATTTCCACTGCAGCGACATATTCAGATTGGACGTTACCTGAGAGTAACCCTGGCCTACAAATGCTTAAATAGTTAATGTTCCGTTAATATCATTGTTTGAAAACTTTCCCCTGCTACGACAATTTCAGATTGGACGTTACCTAAAATTAACACTGGCCCACTGAGTCTTAAAGTGTTAATGATCCGATAAAACATTATTTGAAACATTTCCCATACTGCGACTTGTTCAGATTGAATGTTACCTGAAAGTAACATTGGCATTTAGAAGCTTAAAATGTTAATGTTCCGATAATATCGTTGTTTGAAACATTTCCCCTGCTGCGAAATGTTCAGATTGGACGTTACCTGAATGCAACACTGGCCTACAGAGATTAAAGTGTTAATGTTCCG
>Ga0268261_10000211_pt1 | contig 36067 bp, 17 predicted proteins | sample TergutNc150P1_FD_190353 | JGI IMG/M metagenome (GOLD analysis project Ga0268261, IMG submission 190353) | Nasutitermes corniger P1 segment gut microbial community from laboratory colony in Florida, USA - Nc150 P1 (SPAdes) (version 2) | ecosystem: Host-associated > Arthropoda: Insects >... | reverse complement strand
ATATATCCATCTCTCTGCTGCTAACAAAGCATTTGCTTGTCGTCAGCTGTATGTTCTACCACTGCAATGTTGCATAACAGCTAAATATCGGTGTAACTGTGGAACAGAGCTTCAAGGACGGCGCCGTAATGTATGACAATGACCATATAAAACGTCCTTTTTATTTCTGGAAAATTTCGTTTGTCACTTCCTATCAGTAGGTTATCGTACATAACTTGGCTGACTACTCACTGACCTCCTTCCTCTCCCAAATCGATTTCATAGTCTGCAGTCACTTCTGTTCAGCGATTCCACCTGCTTTCTACTCGGAAGGTATGTCATCTTACAGAATAGTGCACTGCCTCGTTAATTCACGAAGTGTCATTACACAACATTAAGATTTCTGCTCAATATGATGTTGGATTATTGGACCCATTAGTTGTGCCTGAGCTAAACATATGGGCACAGTAAAAAAATCACCCTGCAAATCTGGAAAAAGAAAAAGAAATTAAAGTGGTAATGACTTCCGGAATTCCAGGTGCAATAAAAAATGTCTTCGTCAAATTAGGCGCCAATCTTCAAGACGAAGGAAGCCACTTTCAGTATCTTCTTTAAACACTGTAGTAGTTTCATTTCACTTGGGGCGGGTCAATGACCTCTATAACTTAACCTCGAGGTCCCTCTAGTGACGTCACGTGTAAACAAACCTAACCTTGCCGTCAGGCGGTAAACATTGCTTCCAGACAGTATTGCGCCGGGATAAACCTAAATTTGACTTATTATTTACAAACCTAACCCTCCCCACGCTTCTTTAGGCCTTTAGGCGATCACGTGATGTCAACAAATATGGCGGAGGGGTGAATGAACTTCCCTCTAAACTTAACTTTAAACTTTGTTATTATTTTGAAACGTTATTGCCACGTGATGCAAACAACCCCAAGCAATGCGATGGTAACAAAGATGGCGGAGGGGTGAATGACCCTTCAGTTTAACATAACTTTAAATTTTATTATTTTGAAACTTTGTCACATGATGTATACAGCCCTAGGAGATGCGATGTAAACAATGAGGTAGACAGTGTGACGCCGTGCTAAACCTATTACGTTAGTATTATTTAGAAACTTAACTTTGAACTTGTTATAGTAAACAAAGGCGCCAATTTTAATTTTTCGACAATATGGCGGCTAGAGCGGTAATTTTAAATTTTGTTATTTTGAGACCTTGTTATGGTTGCCGGATGTAAACAAAAGATGACAGAGGGGTTAATGACCTTTGTTCTTAACCTAACTTTAACATGTAATGGTTACTTGATGTAAACAAAGGCGCCATTCTGAATTATTGGTAATATGGCCTACACGCGCGGAAATCTTAAACCTAACGTTAACTTATTATTTTGAAACCTAACAGTGGCCTTGTTATGGTAGGCGGGTGTAAACAAACCCTCTAGACAGCTTGATGCCACAGCTATTTTGAATTTACGGCAATATGGCGGATACGAGCGTTATTTTTAAATTTGTTATTATTTAGGATTTGGCGCTACTGCAATTTTAAATTTTTGGCTATATGGCTGCTAGAGCGGTAATTTGACACTTTGTTGCTATTTAGGATTTTGGAGCCACAGCCATTTTGAATTTAAGGCAAAATGGTGGATACGCGCACTATTTAAAAATAACTTCACCTTGTTATTGAAAGGAGACGGCCATTTTTACAATATGGCGGGTAGCGCGGCAATTTTAAACCTAAAATTTTACTTGTCATTTGAAAAGAACAACCATTTTGCAATATGGCGGATACGCGCGTTATTTAAATTTATGTTAACGTAACTTAAACATTTACTATTTGAATAAGGCAGCCATGTTACAATATGGCGGCTAGCGCGGTAATTTTAAATTAATGCTAACTTAAATTTAACTTGTTATTTAAATAAGACGGCCATTTTGAAATATGGCGGACACGCGTGTTATTTAAACTTGACTTAAACATTTACTATTTAATTGAATCGCCATTTTACAATACGCCTTTAAACTTTAAAATTTATACGACACTCGAAAGAAGTGCCTAAAGCGGTAAGATATCAGACAGAATAGAAAGAATCTAGGTTCGAATACTGCGGCTTTAACCATCTCTTTTTAAAGGAAACTATCCCGGGTAATTAGGGTAAATAAAGACAATTTTACATTTTACAAAGACATCAAATTTATTATGATTGTCCACTTACACAAATAATATTGCCGCACTTTTTACTGTACACATAATCGGGTTTTGCACACTCAGTTTTTATTTACGGTACCTGCTCGGTAAACTGCATAACTTGTGAACACAGAGAGATTCTAAACTTGCAGGACCGGTTTTAACACATAATTTACATTGGCACTGATTGTTCCTAGACCGATTGTGAGAATGTTTAGTACAAACGAGTACTCCATCATGAAATATGTCTATTGGAGGATTTTTGTCACAGAAACTGATGTCCGCTATCCCGTTTGCTAAGAGCCTAGGTGTATTTAAATCAAAAGCACACATATTAAATATGCACTCATGTCTCGATGTGAAAGTGTCGTTCGTGATATACGTTAATCGTTTATTGATGCACACAACACCGTAAGCCAGAGACGATAACTGTACATTTTTAAACACACTTTGGGCAAATATTAGTTCGGACGGGAGCTTTCCACCAAAAAATCTTGATTGTAACGATATAACTTCCTCTTTACCAGATGTTAACATGAAATAGTTATCTGTACGTAACTTAAAGGTGCAATCTTTCCCAGCAATACATTTTTCAAGGTAGCTAGCACATCGTAATCTTCTTTTATTACAAAGAACATAGAAACTTATTTACTGAGTTGAGGATTCCAGCTACATAACTTGGAAAGGGTCCAAATGAACCACAGAACATATCACAGTTCATGTGGTAACAATATCGGTTAACCAACCACAAGCACTTTGTATTTTAAACTTGAAATGTAGCATACTAAATGCCTTGTCCTACAGTAGCATTCAAGTCTTCACACAATTTTCCAAGGCTTAAATATGGTAGAAATGAAACATCGGTGAATTCTACAAAATCCATTATGCTTAGCACTAGACACCACTAACCACATTGAGACTTGTTTGTAAACTGCGAGAGCTGACAGAACATGCACACTTTCACCGAGCGCACTGAGGATTGTTGTTGGTAGACCGTGTAAGCGGACCCACGAGGACAAGCAGGTTATAACATGAACACACACACTCAGAGACTGACGGGCTACATTATTTTACGAGCCAAGTACTCATACATAAAACCTGTAGTTTTAGCGTGATCTAAAACAAATTGTATTCCTTTTACGATAACGAAAATGCAATCAGGACTGCATTTGGCATGTTTTTTCAAACGGCAGTCCGTTTCCTTCCAGTCTTGTAATGTGATTCCACAATGAAAGCACGTAACGGCATCAAGTTTACGTGTAACAAAAACAGTTCAATATTAGTTGGTTGTAGAGAAAATAGTAGTTATTCGTAATAAACCACCTTTTAATTATAGTGTAGGTTTCCTGTATGAAAGAACCGAGCGCGACTTAAATTTTCAGGTTTTTGTTTAGAAGCGGTAGGCCAACTTGCAAAAGACTGAATTCGGGCGTGATATGATGAATAATACGGGTACATAGGACCATGCCACAGAATGCTATTGTGCTATCTGAATTTTATAGCTGTAAGACAAATATAGATGGTACTGTTATAATTATACATCGGAGGACATAAACGCTCTCGACGCGAGGTTTTTAATATGTACTCCATATAATAACCGCACACGTCATTGCTACTGCTAGGCTGTTGTTGAGATGTTAGGCGGAACAGGAATGTATCCTACAAAAACTTTAACAAATGCGCAAGATGGACTCCAACGCTGGTGGTCCTTAAATGCATCATCTCATTCTTTCCACTGTCCAGCTACCACTACATAAAACGCACAACGAACCACATAACCCTGGCTTGTGAAGAAAAATCCAGCAGCTGCTAGCTGATTTACATCCATGAAGGGCACACGCCAATATTTAAATGTTTTACGGCGAGCAACCTCACTTTTAAAGATTAAATTTTGTAGGTTTGGTGGTGCCAAAGGTAGCGGAGGCACTTATGCAAGTTCACCAGCTGAGTTATACTATGTACAAATGGCTGAGAGCTAGTTAGCAACTAACCGAGTGACGAGCTACAAGATGCGTACTCAGGTGCACTATGTAGACCCCTCAGGCCAAACTCGTTAGATTAATGAGAATGTTTACCCCAAGCCGTTACCCTAATGGAAAAACCTTGTATACCCACAGGCCAAAGCCATTAGTTTGCAACATTAGACGTGTTGCGACTTGCTGGCGCCAGCAGGAATGCAAGTTACATAGAATCAGACGATTATAAGAATAAGCCATTAAGATAACAATCAAGTTAAATATTTTAAAAACCATTCAGGGAATGGTCGACATAACAATCAGGTGACAATTCTAGAAATAAGCCATTAAGAAGACAAACATGTCGCAAAATGTTTGTAGGGCAGTACTATTTTACTGACCAGGGTGGAACCACCGTTGTCAGTAGTTTGTAGTTCGCTTACGGGCACCGTCGTTAAACCGCGTGTCCGTAATTTGATCTAATGCTGACACCATGTACCGAAGTACAACTGATTAGGGGTACAAGGGGGGTTTTGTCCAGTGAAACGGCCGTTAGTCACTATATCTAATGTAATATATTTAGACACAGTACACACATATGTAGAATTTGGAAAGATTCACAAGTACTTGCGAAATTGATAATAAAGATAATCGGATAATCGTCTTTTCTTTTGTTACTTCAAAGGATTTCGGAATTTTGTTGCTCAATTGAATTAAATGAATATAGTAAGAAAGACTTACCTTGTAATACAGGAAGCGTTGCGACGTATAGAAGCATTCTGTATTAGAGGTTCGCTATTAATTGGTATACGATCTTCTTCAGAGAGCACTACGTCGGTGTCGATAATTATTTTGTCGTGGACGTAATTCTCACGTCAACTGACGTAAATCCAAAGTGAAACCAAAATGAACCTCTCTGACGTAGTCGCGGCGTGAGTATATATAAAACAGTAATCGTGCTTACTACAGCGAATTCCTGGATTACTGCAATTTACGCGTTCTAGATCGCTAAGAGTTCCTGGTATGATGTACGAATGTTGTAATTGGGTCGAGCTGACACAATGAAACTTACTGGCAAGACGATTGTAATTTCCTACATATTTCAACTAACAAACTAGGACAAGCGTTGTGAAATGGATTTCAATTTCGAATCCAATCAGTAGTTTAAACCTGTAATTTTGGATATTAAAGCTTGCCCCTTTTTATAAAGGAATTTCGGGGCAAACGCATAGTTTAAACCGAAATTTCGTTACCTATAATCTATGGTTGTTACAATACAATTAACAATATTTCGCGTACATAGGCCTGTGAACGCAATTAAAATACATAAAGCATAACAACATTAATAATAACCAACATGTAACAATGGGGTGAGGAAAATGTAAGGTTCAATTTTCCGTCGTAACATTTGACGTAGCATTTTGTCTTTACATATTATAAACAGTATCGAGTCGGTACTCTGGTTTTTGAGCGATGTGTGCGGCAGTACAAAGGCCGGATGTGGGGGAGCCTTCGCTGAGTCAGCGACCTTGGCGATTCTGCCAGAGACCAAGTGGACCTTAGTCGCCGCTATGTTGTTGGGTCAGCAAGTTGACTGGCTGCTTATCTCGGAGTCTTGAAACTTGGCTGTTTAGTTTTTGCATGGCAGTGCGTAAGTAGCAAAAGTAACGCTGTTGAAATGTTCCGAATAAGCTGCGGTTGTCAGGTGCTCTGATGCAGGAGCTGCATGAATCGGGGACCGGGGTGTACCATCTTGAGGGGACTTATCTGTGCGCAGACAGTACGACGTAGAACACTGAAGTTTCGACCGGACAGCAACATAGAGTACCTGCAGGCCTGTGAAAGTGCAGGAAACTGCGGCGAGTATCAGGTGCCAGTGCGGCAGGGTTCCCTGTGGAAATGTAGTCTTCTGCATATGAACCAGGGAATCTATGTCGAGAGGTTTCTGCGCTGTTGCAAGACGGTCCTTCAGCTGGTCACGTTCGTTGACCTCTGCTGAGTGCCGCTTCGACACGGGGGAGCTCGTCTCTCGATAATATCGGAAAGTCGTCTGGAATGTACACAGACTGGGCGTCAAGGTTAGCATGTGCGACGCCGTGTAGTTCCGGTAGAGTACGCATCACCCACACGTGGTTCCGTGGGCATTTAATGGTCACTTGACGTTGACTCGGAAAATGGTACATCCACACCTCTATGCCGCAACAAGGTAGGTGTCTCAGTGGAGCATCAGGCTCCTCCTGCAGGGTCCGTCTTTAGTTGCAGTCTGAAAGTACAACTTGGACCCACATGTAACCTGACCGAGTGTCATAAAGAGCTCTGGCCGCCGGGCATATTGCAATGCTTCTGTGCTACATTTTTGCACGTCGGCTGCGGTCATCAAGATGTAATCTCTCTGACTATATGATAAGCCAAAATATTTATACTCGAGCTGATATACCGCAAAGGTGTCGTTTAGTACTCGCGTAGGTAAGGCGATTATCCTATACAGAGTGAAGTGCTGGCTCTCAGTTTTTAACGGAACTTCTAAAATTAACTTACTACCGTGTGCGGTACCTACCGCGGTTACCTTAATTCATAATACAAGTGAATGGTAGCAAATTTGGTACCGGCAATGAGTTCATAATTTTCACGCAAACAAAGAAATATTTCGCGCGATACTGTGTAAAACATTTGGGTCTATAATTCTTATGGGCAACTTTCCTGAGAGCGTATATTGTACAGCCATGAGTAACTCATCGAACTGATGGGTCAGCTGTAATAAAGTGTACTCCAACTCTCTAATAATTGTAAACAGTGCGCTCTGGTTAAACAAAGTCAAATTTAGCCAAATGACATCTCTAGTCAACTGTACATACCGGTCGTGTTATTGGATTAATTCGTTCTTTACAATAGAGAACATATTTGAAATCACGTCTGTATTTATCCGCGTATCTGTCCTAGCCCCTTAAAGTATATCAGTTGGTTTGTCAGTGAATGAACGATATCGGCTTCCTTAGATTTCAGTTCATCTATAGTTCCATGAAGCTGAACTAAATCTGACAAGGTCGCAGTTCCAAACAGAGTTTTCAGGATGGTTCCGCCCAAATTCAACAAGCCTCTTCGCCGGTCTAGCCTAGGGAGAAATTGCTGAAAATTTGAGTCTCTACTCTACAGTGTTAAGCAATTTTCCGACTTGTTTAATTCTGCAACCGGCGTAAATTCTTTCCTTTGTTCATCTACCGAGGTAAGCATTTCTGACTGCTGCAATCGCGTCCTCATAGACTTGCGTATCTAGACCAATCACTACACGCCAGGCATCGCTCGTGATTATGACGTTCTTTCTTCCAAGAACACGCTTTTGTTTACTGGTAGGACCTGCACTTCAGTCGTCTTTACATTCAGGAAACGTCTTGAAACACAAAGTTTTCGAGCTAAGTTTTCCTTTACGCCGTAACCAGTGTTACTAAAATATATACAAGGACCGTCGTCACACTAATTCGAAAAATATCCTTATTTTATTCCGAGAAAGTATTCTTCGTCTGCGACCAAGTGACGGGGGGAGTGGTCCTCCCTTTCGCCAGTTCACGTCTGTTTCGAGGGGAATCGGAGGGGAGAAAGATCGCATCGCTCCTCTCCGCTGTTCATCCTTCGCTGGCCGAAGGAGGGGTGGACGCTGATGGTGAAGCTAGCGGGCTGGAAGGCGGTGTTGACAGGGGTCGCCTGCCAGTATGTTATCGCTGGCCAATTGATAAGGCAAGATGGCTGCGGGATACATATCAGTTTCTTGGTCTGGCCTAGACCTTGCGTCTCGCTACGATCTCGACTTTCGCGGCGACTTAGATACCGGAGTGGGATCGCAGCCCGCGGCGCCGGGACACGCCTTTAAAGGATTTAAATTAACTACGAACTTCCGTTCTGTCCCAATATCTCATAATTCAAATCAGACAATTTTGCCGTGACCCGATACGGGCCCGTCCAAACGGAAAAAAAATTTTGACAACCCCGGCTTGCGAGCTGGGCTATAGAGATAGACGTAACTGCCGACCTCGAAGCTGCGGTGTTTCGCTCGTTTATCGTAATGTTTCTTGTTCGCCACGTGCGGTCTCCTGTTTGCCTTGGCTACTGTTTGGTACGCCTGCCTCAGGCTAGCCTTTAGACTCTCGACCAGCTGTTCAGGGTCTTGTGTAGGTTTCGGGACTTTTGGTCTTAAGTCCTCGTTGGCAGGGGTGATCATTTCTCTGCCATGTAGTAGAAAGAAGGGACTATAGCCCGTGGTGGAATGCGGCGTTGCGCGATAAGCTAATAGGAAATACGGTAGTTTTAGGTTCCAGTCCGTATGAGAGTTGTTCAAGTAATGAGAAAGAGATGTGTGAAGAGTCCTGTGGAGTCTTTCTACATGACTGTTACTCTGGGAATGATATCTAGACGTGCGGGACTGTTGAATTCCCAATATCCTGCACGTTTCATTGAAAAAACGAAGACATGAAAGCCGAACCTTGATCTGCTATCAATTTCGATCCGCTGCCGTGACGCGTAATTATCTGCGAGGCGTATACTCTAGCACAAGTTAGTGCTGACTGGTTCTGAATGTGAAATATTTCAGCATATTTGGAAAATTGGTGTATGAACGTCAACAGATACCTATTCTTCCTAGGGGTCAGAGGATATGGTCCCGTGATGTCCATTGAACTAACTTCGAATGGGTTTCCCAGGTCGCCGAGAGGGGCCGTGTTCACGGCTTCCCTTTCGCCGTTGACACGAGTCGCATTCCTTGACGTAATCCTCTACTGACATACTCATTCCAGGCCACCAGAAATTTAGCGCAAGTAACTCGCAAATGCGTTTCACACCAGGGTGTGCTGCATAAGAGGATCGTGATTTTCTCGTATAACTCTCTTGACTAGTGCCTTGGGAACAAGCAACTGATGCTTACTGTACCTTTGTGGTCTGTATATGAGACTGTCGTAAAAGATTTCAAGTCGGCTGGAGTAACTTCCGGGTTTTAGTTCTTTGCAGAACCAGTCTTTAGGCTGTTCTTCGAGCTCTTCTTCAGGGCTTAATTTATTTTCGCTCGAAATGGTACCAAGATGTCTGCTTACGGCATCGACATGGGGCATTTTGGTCCCGGCTCGATATTCGACTATGAAATCGAGCTCCGACAGTCCAAGGTACCAACGCATAAGTTTCACGTTCGTGCCCGAGGTTTTCAAGTACGTAAGGGCTGCATGGTCCGTTCTGACCGTGAAACGCTTACCATAGAGATAACATCTAAAATGTTTGGCGGCCCACACTAAAGCGAGTATTTCGACTTCTGACGCCGAATAAGCCATTTCGGGTTTATTCAGCTGTCTGCTAGCGTACGCGACTGGGCGTTCGAGCCCGTTTTGTACTTGTGACAGAATAGCCGATACCGCTACCTTTAACGCGTCAGTGGTCAAGATAAACGGTAGATCGAAATTTGGGTAAGCTAACACTGGGGTAGTGCAGAGCCTCGCTTTTAGATCATCGACCGCTTCGTGCTGGCTAGGGCCCCAGTTGAACTCTTGTCCCTTCCGTGTTAGTTTAGTCAGCGGTTTCGCCGATTCAGAAAATTTTGGCACGAGTCTGCGGTAAAACGACGCTAGTCCCTGGAATGCCCTAACGTCTTTCGCGTTACGGGGGGTCGGATAGTTCCTGAATGCGTCTACTTTGAGGATGTGGAGACTCCTGACAACACGTAACCCAAATACTTCACTTGGGGTTGAGCGACCATGCACTTCCCGGGGTGTAATTGGAGATATGCCGTTTCAAATCTCTCCGACACTCTTTCGAGTTTCTCCGCGTGTTCTTCCGCCGTTTTAGAAAAGGTATCAGATCGTCGAGATAAATACAACAATCTGTGCCAACTAAGTCTTTTAGAACGATGTCCATGAGCCTTTGGAACTTCGCTGGTGAATTGCTTAGGCCAAAAGGCAAGCGATTGAATTCGTAATGGCCGGATGGTACATTAAGCCTGTTAACTCCTTGTGTTCTTCAGAAATGTTAATTTGCCAAAATCCGGAGTAAGAGTCTAACACGGAGAAGTATTTAGAGCGAAATAGGCTAGAAGTGCTATCGTCCAGTCGAGGTAAAGGGTAGGGGTCGAACTTGGTCACTGTGTTCAACGCGCGGAAGTCAACGCAAAATCTAAACTTCGGTTTTCCAACTTTTTTAGGGGGATGAGTATCGCAGAGGCCGAACAAGGAAAATGGCTCTTTCGAATTACCCCTTTCTGGAGCAAATCGTTAATTTGAGACTCCATTTCTACACGTAGTGCGAACGGGGTCCTGTACTGGGGACGCCTTATTGGGGTCGGGTCGGGTGCCGGAATTTGGTGTTCGACCACGTTCGTGGACCTGAAATCGTTCGTCTCCTCATCGTGGAACACGTTCGCGTATTTCTGCAGCACGGGTTCTGAGTTGCCTCTCATTCTTAAATGATCTAATTTTCCTCCCAACAGTTTCTTATACAGAGCTTCGTTCCTAGCTTTCCTTTGAGGCCTACGAGACTCCGTATTTATCTGGTCTATCAGATTTTCGGACAATTCTTAAGCCAGGCCAAGGACTGTAATCTTGGGTAAGGTCAGTTCCTATTGGCTGAAGTTGGCTGGCAACACGTACTCGTTACTTGCTGACGCGTCGGTACTCGCGTTCTCAGACAGTGTTCCTACTCTGGTCAGTGCTCGAGCGGAAAGTATTCCTTGAAAGGGTATTGTCGCTGGCTCGATGCATACCAGGGACGGAATTTCTTTCCTCTTTTCCAAGTCCAACCTGGCCGTAACTACGTGTCGACATCTCGGCGCGATGGTTACGTCTTATGTTATCTTGACCAACCGCGATTTACTATACCGTGTGGTCTCGTCTAAGGCATGGCCACCCAGCCTGAGCCTACTACCTTTCGGCTCCTCCTTACACGTTCGAAGGGGTTTATCGTTCTTTGGTGTGTCACTAGGAAACACGGTCAGAGCTGCGCGCTTTGTGGATGTGTTATCGCACACATACGTCGCCTTGTTAATGCCGTCTAACGATAATTTCCCCGTATCAAAGTTGATATCAGCGCCGGCCTTTTCTAGGCAGTCTGTACCGAATAATCCGTCAGTTTCTGTCGGGAGGGCCACACCAAAAATGTATGGCTAAATTTCCTCCCACCCAGAACGACACGTGGTGCTGCACTTTTATACGGAAGGCTTCTATTGTAACCCCATATAGTTTCTCTCTGACTCTGACTTCAAGCCTCGACGCGCCAGGTTGAAGTATTGATACATTCGAAACTGTCTATAATTAAGCGTTTCAGTTTTCCCTCTATCTCCAAGGAAACAGTAGGGGAGCCTTGTTCTAGCGGAACTGAAACGATGGGCCGTGTGACTTTCCCGGGGGTGTCGAGGTGGAGGGAGCTGTCGTCGCTCTCACCTGTTATTCGTTTCCCTGAACATTTGTTTCTTCGTTTGTTCTCTTTTTTCTTGCGTAACGAGGTTCGTCACCGGGCGGGCGTGAACGGTTTTAACGTTCGCTCGGATTTTTCCTTCCGGCGCGTTGTTTTCCCGCGTTTTAGCCTCGTGGGGCATTCCCGCGGGAAGTGCCCTCGCCCTTCACACTCGTAGCACCTACGTTGTGATCTAGCTTGGAACTCCCCAGTGCTACCTGAGGTCACTGACCTATCTGCGCCACACTCGTACCTCATTGCACTCAGGTGGTTGGCTGCGCGCTTTGAGCTATGCCTTTCGGCAGGTTCCCTGTCGTCCTGTCTGTTTGAGAGTCTAACCGAATTGTCGAACTTGGTGTAAAACGTTTCGGCGAACCTTTCCTGTTTTAGCGCTTCTCTAACAGCGAGCGCTGAGGATTTTGAAATTAGACCTGTCTCCCGACTTCACCTGATAGGCCCGCCACAAAACTGGCCAAAATTATCCTATATGCGTTTTCCCGATGGATCCGTTGTGCCACCGGATCGCTGTCCTTGCATATAATCTTTTGCGCTAGCGCTCTACACCGGTCTGCAAACTCCTGGGGACCTTCGTGTTTGGCCTGTCTGGCCGTCTGGAACCTCATGAAGTGATATAGGTCGGTGTAGACATCTCTAAACCGTTCGCCGAACGCTTTTTTTTTTAATTTTCCCAGGTTGCGTCATCTGCGTGGAGCTCTAAGCGCGTGTTATAGAATGTCCTAGAAGAGTCGGTAAGTTTTAAAGCTGCGATTTGCATAGTCTTACGAATGCCAACTGCATATTTTTGCCGCGCTTTCTATATTCTCGAAGAACTCCTCTATAAAGACGGCTGACTCGGACCCTGAACTAATAAACTAAAGAAATGGATTTCAATTTCGAATTCAATCAGTAGTTTAAACCTGTAATTTTGGATATTACACTATGTATTCGGTCGTTTTAACGTAAATGTTTATACATTAGCGCCATTTCAATCCTTTGAATTACCAAGCCGAGTTTAAATTACAGCCCACCGCCATGTTACAATGTGGCTACCACCGCGGGAGGTTTAAATAAACTTAAGTCTTAAAAGCGCCACTTTAAACATATTAATATCAATCCAAGTTTAAACATGGTGTAGGAACTTGATGCAACCTGCTTGACTATACGCCTTTTCTAGTTTTTGGTTATGAACGACCCTAGACTTTACCCGAATATTTACAAGAAAACGCTTGCTCTTATATGAAGAGTATAAAACACAATTATAAAAGTTAACGCTTTCAATAATTAGCGTGGTTAAAAACATTACAAGCGGCTGAAGAACGAATGAGTTTCACTTACATTAAAAGCGAATTAAGAACATTTTACGAATTAGTTATTTTTGATACAACTAAAGTTCTTTTATTAGTTAGAAAAGTACCAAGTTTGACTTATGTACTACTACTTATTACGAACAACAGAAATTTGGCTTTTCTTACATATTTGTTTATTTAATGTTGGCTTAGTTATTGTTGGAACCTGCTTGACGTTACGCCTTTTTACCCGAATATTTACCAGAAGACGCTCTTATATGGACATTATGAAACACAAATATAGAAGTTAACGTTTTTTAGTAATTGGTGTGTTTAAAATATTACAAGCGGCTGAAGAACTAATGAGTCCTACATTAAAAGCGAATTAAGAACTTTTTACGAATTAGTTATTTTTGATACACCTAAAGTTCTTTTATTAGATAGAAAAGTACCAAGTTTGAGTTATGTACTACTACTTATTACGAACAACAGAAATTTGGCTTTTCCTACATGTTTGTTTATTTAATATTGGTTTAGTTATGCCTTATTTTGCAAGTTTTTTGCGGGTTTATGTTTTACTAAATGTACGTTTTGCGTTAACTTTTATGTATAATAATTGTAGGAATACCTTTAACGTTTAAAAGAGTTTACAGGAGTGGTTTTATAATTTTACAAAAACAGCGATGCTTTCGTTGTAGAAAAAAAGTAGTGCATTAGTAGGAACCACTATATGGTTTCCGAATTTCGGTGGATTGTTCAAATTTAAAGAGCGTTACATAAATAGAGAATAAAATTACACCCATGCAGAAACTTAACATGGTATATTTAAAACAGCTTTACGTTGAATAACTTGTAGATTAAAAACGCAGCCAGTTTTTGTTTGTGGCCTAATGATGCTACGTTTAATTTGCAGTATTTATTATTTGGAGTAGCGCGCTAACCTAACTTTTCGTAAAGTGCGTGACAATTTTAAACCTAACTAACTTTGGTATGATCGTTTTAAACCTAAGTGTTGGGTTAGGATCAATTGCGTTCGGCAGGTAACAGTAGCGGCGTGACAATTTTAAACCTAACTTTATCTTTATTTTGAAACCTAACATTGAACTTATGGTCATTTTAAATCTAACTGTTGGGTTAGGATCAATTACATTCTCTTTGGATGACTTGGTATAAGTTGGTGTTTGAACACCGTGAGGAAAGTATTGCGAATAAAGTCGAAACATGTAAGTTTATGTTAGGTTGGGTTACGTTGTGATTGGTTTGCGGATACGTTGGTGTCTAATACAGTAAGGCAGGAATTGCAAAATTAAGTCGAAACAGGTTAGATCGCTTATGTTAGGGTGGCCTAGATTGGATTACAACATGTTATACTTTTGGGTAATTTTGTGTGGAAAACACCCTGAAGGAATTGCTAAAAAGCCCGAAACATATTAGATGCATTACGTTAGGGTGTGTTAAATAGATTACTGTGTCGTATTTGAGTAAGTTGTCTCTACACCATGAAGTAGGAATTGCGAAATTCTAAATGTTTTCGTTTGTTAGGTCCGGTTAGGCTTTGCTTAGTTGGATTTGACTAAGTTCCTGCGAAAAACAGTTTGTGAACACCCTCCTAACGATAAGGCTTTTAGGTTACAAGTACGATTCCTCGTCTAGCCTTTTGTTGAAAGTAGACATTTCATCGTATCGTGTTGTGCCATGCCATGTTCATGCATGTTCTTAAATGCAATAATAATTAGTGTCAAACCCTGTACCCAATAAATTAAAGGTTCCTAGTCCATAAAGTATTCATCATGTACTGTACGCAATTAGTAAAAAATATATCCACTGTACAATACTGTGCTCATAGCCTTTACGTAGATGTATACGTATGTTAATAATTTAAGCATTTTAACAACTACTGTGAAGCCCCTTTTGTTAGGCATATTTCAGTATTGATATATCTAACCTATTTTTAGTATCGCTTCAATAACTAAAAATATAAATGTTACCTTTCAAACATAATCCCCGCATTTTATAAAATCCTAGGGTCCATTACCTTATTCACAAAAACCTGTAATTGTTCCGTATCCATGCATCACGTCTATCTTCCGGTGTTTTTAAATAACCAAGTGGTCTTAGCAGTACATATTACCGGTCTGATTCCATTAGTAAATGTTAACTAAAAGCTACCGCAGTATAGGTGTTACAGAAAATTGTCTCTGCACATGATATTTGGAGGTGCAACTCTACTTATTCCAAACATTAATATTAACATACCCTTTTAATAGAGACCCTGAGTTAATATTAACTTTCCTAGATAAAATCTCTTACTCTGTCTAAATTAAAATTAGACCTGAAGGTCGTCATGCTTTATTGAATGCATTTAGCAGTATAATATGCCTGCTGTCTCTTAAAACCGTAGTAATTATTTTCACAGGATTTAAATTACTGCAAAAAATGAAAACGTATACAACCAGGCACAACAAAATGTAACAAACTAAAATTAAATCACATTGTCATATAATAACTAATAAATACTGCACATTAAACGTAGCATCATTAGGCGACGAACAAAAACATGCAGGGTTTTTAAACTAAAGTTATTGAAAGTAAAGTTGTTTTAAATATAGTGTTAAGTTTAATTTTCTTCTCTATTTATATAGCGCTGTTTAAAGTTCAGCAATCCACCGAAATTCGTAACCCATGTACTGGTTCGTACTAATACACTACCTTTTTCTCCAACGAAAACGTCGGTGTTTACTGTAAAATTATAAAAACACTCCTGTAAACTCTTCTAAAGGTTAAAAGTGTGTCTACAATTATTAACATACATAAAAGTTAAAGAAAAACATGTACATTTAGTAAACCAAACCCGCAAAAAACTTGCATAATTAGGCATAACTAAACCAACACTAAACAAATATGTAGGAAAAGCCAAATTTCTGTTGTTCGTAATAAATAGTAGTACATAAGACAAACTTGGTACTTTTCTAACTAATAAAAGAATTTTAGGTGTATCAAAAATAACTAATTCGTAAAACGTTCTTAATGCGCTTTTGATGTAAAACTCATTCGTTCTTCAGATATTTGTAATGTTTTTGACCACGCTAAGTATTAAAAACGTAAACTTCTATAAATGTTTTATACTCTTCATATAAGAGCAAGCGTCTTCTGGTAAATATTCGTGTAAAGTCTAGGGTCGTTCATAGCCAAAAACTACAAAAGGCGTAACGTCAAGCAGGTTCCAACAATTTTGTACACTCCATGTTTAAACTTGGATTGATATTAAAATGTTTAAAATGGCGCTTTTAAGACTTAGGTTTATTTAAACCTCCCGCTGTGGTAGCCATATTGTAACATGGCGTTGGGCTGTAATTTAAACTCGGGTTGGTAATTCAAAGGAATGAAAAAGGCGCTGATTTATAAACATTTACGTTAAAATGACCGAATACATAGTACTGCCCTCCAGAATTGTAGCGATCTGTCTGCCTTCTTAACAGCTTTTTCATAGAGTTGTCACCTGATTGTTATCTCGAACATTCCCTTAATGGCTTTTAAAGTGTCACCTGATTGTTATCTTAATTGTTTATTCCAAGAATCATTATCACATTCTATGTATCTTGCATTCCTGTTGGCGCCAGCAACTCGCAACGTCTAAAGTGGCAAACTAATTGGTTTAGCCTGGGGTGTACAAGGTTTTCCATTAAGCAAATGGATTGGGGTAAACAAACAATTCCCATTAACCTAACGAGTTTGGCCTAAGTGGTCTACATAGTGGACCTGAGTACGCAGGTAATGGGTTTTCAAGAATTCATCGATGTTTCATTTCTACCATACTTAAGCCTAGGAAAATTGTGTGAAGACTTGAATACTACTGTAGAACAAGGCATTTGGTATGATACATTTCAGGTTCAAAATACAAAGTGGTTGTGGTTGGTTAACGGTAATGTTACGACCATTAACAATGATAATATGCTCTGTGGTTCCTTAGGACTATTTCCAAGTTATGTAGCTGGAATACTCAACTCAATAAAAGAAATCAGTTTCTATGTTCTTTGTAATAAAAGATTAGGATGTGCTAGCTACCTTGAAAAATATTTTGCTGGAAAAGAGTGCACATATAAGTTACGTACAGATAAATATTTCGTGTTAACATTTGGTAATGAGGAAGTTGTTATATCGTTACAATCAAGATTTTTTGGTGGAAAGCTCCCGTCCGAACTAATATTTGCCCAAAGTGTGTTTAAAAAATAGTTTTCGTCTCTGGCTTACGGTGTTGTGTGCATCAATAAACGATTAACGTATATCACAAACGACACTTTCACATCAAAACACGAATGCATAATTAATATGTGCTTTTGATTTAAATACACCTAGGCGCTTAGCAAATTGTAAAGCGGACATCAGTATCTGTGACGAAAATCCTCCAATAGCCATATTTCCTGCTGGAGTACAGTTTTGTACTAAACACTCTCACAATCGGTCTAGGAACGAGTGCCAATGCAAATTGTGTTAAAACTGATCCTGCAAGTTTAAAATTGCTCTGTGATAATAAGTTATGGTGTTTACCGAGCAGGTACCGTAAATAAAACCTGTGAGTGTGCAAACGCCAATTATGTGTACAGTAAAAAGTGCGGCAACTGTATTTGTATACGTCTACAAGCATAATAAATTTGAATTGTGTCTGTAAAATGTAAAATTGTCTTTATTTAACCTAATTACCAGGGATGGTTTCCTTAAAAAAGAGATGGTTAAAGCCGCACGATTCGAACCTAGAATTTTTCTATTATGTCTGATATCTTACCGCTTTAGCCACCCCTTTCGAGTGTCGTATAAAGTTTAAAGTTAAAAGCCATATTGTAAAATGGCGGTTGAATTCAAATAGTAAATGTTTAAGACACGTTTCAATAACACGCGTGCCCGCCATATTTCAAAATGGCCGTCTTATTTAAATAACAAGTTAAATTTAAATTACCATTAATTTAAAATAACCGCGCTGATCGCCATATTGTAACATGGCTGCCTTACTCAAATAGTAAATGTTTAAGTTACGTTAGCATAAATTTAAATAACACGCGTGTCCGCCATATTGTAAGAATGGTTGTATTCAATTAACAAGTGAAATTTAGGTTTAAACATGCCGCGCTACCAGCCATATTGTAAAAATGGCCGTCTCGTTACAATAACAAGTTGAAGTAACGTTTAAATAGTGCCCGTATCCACCAAATTGATTCAAATTGAAAATGGATGTAGCGCCAAAATCCTAAATAACAAAGTATCAAACTATCGCTCTAGCCGCCCTATTGCCAAATATTTAAAATTGTGGTAGCGCCAAATCCTGAATAATAAATTTAAAAATAAAGCGCGTATCCACCATATTGCCGTAAATTCAAAATAGCTGTGGCAACAACCTGTCTAGAGGGCTTGTTTACACCCGTTTACCATAACAACGCCACTCTTACGTTTCAAAATAAGTTAATGTTAGGTTTAAGATTACCATGCGTGTCGGCCATATTACCAATAATTCAGAATGGCGCCTTTGTTTACTTCAAGTAACCATAACAAGTTAAAGTTAGGTTAAGAACAAAGGTCATTAACCCCTCTGTCATCTTTTGTTTACATCCGGCAACCATAACAAGGTTCAAAGTAATAACAAAATTTAAAATTACCGCTCTAGCAGCCATATTGCCGAAAAATTCAAAATGTCGACATTGTTTACCATAACAAGTTCAAAGTTAGGTTTCTAAATAATACTAACCAAATACGTTAAGCACGGCGTCACACTGTTTACCTCATTGTTTCAATCGCATCGCTTAGGGCTGTAAACATCACGTGACAATAACAAAGTTTCATAATAATAAAGTTTAAAGTTAGGTTAAACTGAAAGGTCATTCACCCCTCCGCCATCTTTGTTAACATCGCATCGCCTGGGGTGTTTACATCACGTGGCAATAACGCTTCAAAATAATAACAAAGCTTAAAGTTAGGTTTATAGGTTAGGTCAATCAACCCTCCGCCATATTTGTTGACATCACGTGATCGACTAAATGGTGTGGAGAGTTAGGTTTGTAAATCATAAGTCAAAGTTGGGCTTATCCCAGCACCATACTGTCTGGAAGCAATGTTTCCCCGCCTGATGGCAAGGGGAGGGAGGGGAAGTTTAGGTTTGTTTACGCGTGACTTCACTAGAGGGAGATCAAGGTTAAGTTACAGAGGTCATTGACCCGTCCCAAGTGACATGCTTACTACTCACGGTCAGAACTCGCTTTATGTGAGTCCAGTAAATTTAACTACAATGTCCGATCCCTGACTCACGGCACTGTGGAACAGTGGCAATCGCTGCGTTGCTTCACGTCAAGGGACACGGTCTGTAAAGTTACAAATGTTATTTGTAACACAAACTGCGGAAAATTGAAATGCAGTTAAGTCTAAACTTCCATGCTGCTGTCACCACACTACGACGTAAGGAAGAAGTAAACTAAAAATCGTAACTTTTCACAGGCAACGGTGGCAGATGAGGACCGGCCTCAAGTTCCGGTGGCTCAACTTCTGTAAAATAGCCCGCAGTACGCATTGTCTTAGAGCCCCAGGGTACGTTAAGAAGAGATCCCCGTCACTGCCAGTAAAAGAACTCGGACCCTTTAGTCTGCATCCCGTATGCGCTCGAAGTTCAGAACTCACCTTCCAGTGTACCAGCATACACCTTGCCCGGATCGAAGTTCAGCTGACGCCCAAACAAACCTTCAAATACTGCGTCGGGGCTAAACACCTCACGATCGGGCCTCAGCAGCAGCCTGAAGACCCTGAAACAAATTAACATTAATTAAAAAAATTGTTACCTTGACACTGTGAATTAACATGATGTGCTAGTGGTTAGTGCTAGTGTTACAGTGAGCAGTCACCACGGTCACGATGAAGACCGTGCTGTGTGAAGGGTGAACTAGTTGTGTTCATCAGGCAGTTCAAGAAATCTACCAGCCTTCAATCTGTTAAAGTAATTTCCTTTAGTAATATGCCTAAACTGTTACATTGTTTAAACTAAGTGTTCAAATCTGTCTTTTACCAGTGTTATGAAGTATCACAACAGCACACCCAATTACTTCGTATACTATTGTACAGTGTGTCATGAATTTTAATAAAAATTAATCTAACTAATGCACGTACCGACGTTACACACGCTGGTCGATGAGACCAGAATACTGCGGCCCACTCTCTGTACTGCCGTTACAATCTCAGCACACCCACTGTGCGTTTCGCAGTGACTGACGCAAATTAAACCGTCGCTGTTCCTGACGGTGAAGTATTTGTACAAAAACAAAATAAGGCAATGCACTTACAACGCAACATCGAGGCGCATTCGTGCAACCACTCTTGCAGTGGAAAAGCAATAAGTAAGATACATTCTGAGTGTGTTTGTGGCTGTATGCAGCGTGACATACGAATGCGCCATCTTGTGTGGCCTGCCAACCTCTACAATATTTACCCACATTATCTAATAAACGGCGCGACTTTCGAAACAAACTTATTCAGCTAAAAATGTGTTCTGATTTTCTCCACAATATTTTCCCGAAATACGTACTTTCATTTTAAATTTATTATACCGTATTTAATAATTAAAATTAAAATTCAATAAAGTTTAATTCTTAAATAAAAATCTTAAAATAAAACTGTAGATACGATCAATAACATACATTGGTCTTCATATACAGTACCCGTTATTCTACCCGATTCTAATGAACCTGGAATTTTCCCAACAGATTTTCGAAAACTACACAATACAATTTTATGAAAATTCGTCCAGAGGGAGCCGAGTCGCTCCACGCGGACAGACGGAGACACGACCACTAAAATTCGCTCTTAGCAATTCTGTGAACGCGTCTAAAAAGTTTTAATTCGTCTGTATTCAACACCTCAGAATTGTGGACAAAAGTAACTCTCCAACAAATGAAATGCAAATTATACATCTAGAAGTCCAGTCGCCACACACTGCACGGTTCCATTGTACTCGGCCTAATAAACCACATCGCGCAGCCATATGGAGGGAGATACTGTGTGCGACACACGGGCCGTTCTCGGGGCACGCGGTAGAGCAGTCGTTTGGGACACTGCGCTACGAGCCAGAAGGTCGAGGGTTCTTTTCCAAATAGGGTCACTGGGATGTTTATTGACATTTGTGGCCGCAACATGACTCTGGGTTCACTCATCCTCCAACGGAAATGAGTACCAGGGGCATACGCTGGGGTAAAGACGGCCGGTACGTTGCACTGGCCTTATTACCTCCATGAGCCGACTGTCTTGAGATCTGGCAGCCTCAAAATCCAGGAACACCAACGACCTGTCGACGTCTGTGATGCGATAGTTTTCTTACATGGTCGGTTCACGATAGGCACAATAAATTAACAAACAGAACGTTCAGAAGGCACCCGATAAAATTCGCGTCATTTCACAAGAGCTGGAGAGCAGTCAAGGCAATTTACGAACACCTAATATGTCTCAGCAAGAAACAAAATCTCGCCCCATAAACACTGAGAATAATTTATTCTACAAATAAGTATTTTTATTACCTTTAATATAAATACAATTCAGTACAAAATATTGGCCTACATCACACAATTCCCCTCCAATAATAACATAGAAAACCAAAAATTCACATCCGGTAAGAAACAGCTCTAATTTGTTAGTAGAGGGGTTCACATATTTTCCAAATTCTGCGAAGGATCTTCAAAATTGGGTTGTCAGAATGGTTACACGAAACACTTCCACACTGAGGATCTGCAATCCTCGGTGACCTGCGAACCTGACTCATCTGGCGCTCTCTGCTGGGTGCTGGTGCACTGATACATAAGTTTTTGTGTAATGAAAAGCGCGAAATGCAGCAAACTGCACACAACTTAGTCGTCCGGGATCTGTGCAGCTTTGCATTAGCACAGTTACATTAGCAATGAGTGGGACCAACTTGTTTCTGGATACGGCATCCACATGCGACAGATCCAATAGAAATTGCACTAATAATAATAATGACATTGTCTCAAGAATATAAGGGTAGATACCCTGCATAAAGGAGATATGGAAAATAATAACAACAATAAAAGAAAAGGGTCTGCTAATATGTTACAAATTTTAGGAGATTCCGCGGTAATTTTAAACCTAACTTTGAACTTTATTATTTGAATAACGCAGCCATGTTACAATATGGCGGCCTGCGCGGTAATTTTAAATTAATGCTAACTTGACTTAAGCTTGTTATTTGGATAAGACGGCCATTGTTAAATATGGCGGACACGCGTGTTACTTAAACTTGACTTAAACATTTACTATTTGAATAGAATCGCCGTATTACAATATGGCTTTAAACTTTATACGACACTCGAAAGAGGTGGCTAAAGCGGTAAGATATCAGACTTATAAAGGAAAGATTCTAGTTCGAATCCTGTGGCTTTAAACATGTCTTTTTAAGGAAACTATCCCAGGTAATTAGGGAAAATAAAGATACAATTTTACGTTTTAAAAACAATATAATTTTATTACAATCTTTTATTTCCACACTTATAACCATTTAGTTATAATCAGAAAAAGAACTGTTTTTATACTTTAATTTATTCCACGACGTATTGAAATCAATGTCATTTGTTTCTGGAGGGTACAAAAGGATTTGGATTCAAAAAACTTATTACGCCACTCTTAAAGTTCATCTTGTAGTCTGCCGTATTCGATGACTTCTCTGTCTATGCAACCACTTGCCAAGTCCATTAATTGCGACCAATTTCTTACTTATATACACTTGTGTTCACTCGTAATGCGTATATATTGTCCACAGCACACTGACAGGGTATGTTGCAAGTCACCAAGTTCGTGCACTTCATTCTTGGGTATATCATTTTTTAACGTTACCAGAATGAACCACTGTATTTCGTTTAACACTGCATGACCAGAAGAAGTTCAAATTTTCAGACGCGGTTTGAGGTCGCCATTGTTGAAGTAGATGGAGACACTTTATTTCTTGCTCGTTGAGATACTATGTGCGACGAAGAAACCCCGTCATCTGGTAAACATTAATGATAACCAGGGTGAGGTGAGCACTTTACATATTGTAGACTAAGAATGTAATAGTTGAGCCACTGGGCTGTTCGCAATGCACAAACATGTTTGGACTCGCGACATGCAAACGTGCACCTGATGGCAGGCAGACTAATATCTGCTAGTTCAGGTCAACCTAGCTGACTAACATCAATAACTGTCCGGTCGATTATACAGCTAATAGGTTTGTTTTCTGAGGTCCAAACCAATAAATTGCAACAGCAGACGATACTTCGCGATGTAGCAGTTTTCAGCTCTGAATATGCAACATCACCATCATTCCAGTTACACCCGTGGCCAATAGCCTGATTCATCCTAGCGTCAAACATACGTACTTCCTCCCATCCGTATGGTCTCTTAAAGACATGACGAGACCATATTAATTTGGGAGTCGGTAACTGCCAGCTCTTTAACGATTTCTTTATCCCGCCCTTCCAAGAAGATGAAATCGATCACTATGAATGACATTGTAGACTGATACGTTTGAATGTACGTACCTTTATTTATATCTGCAACTTCCACGACTGCTGCTCCTCCAAACGGCTGCAAGCGGGACACTCTCCAAACTCAGCGCGAAACATCTGCACTGCTTTTATCATTGCAGGTGTAGCGAGCAGGTAAAAACATGTTCACGAATGACGTCATGGAGTCCCCTGGCTCTGTGAAGGGCGCAGAGGCAGCAGTAGTGTCCGCAGACATTCGAAGTTAGACACTGAAGCCCGTGGCGATTAAATGCCCAAGAAACTGAGTGGCGCTGTAGGTATGCCATGATTTCATACTTGAAAGGTGGTAAGCCGGACGAATCAAAATATTCGGCGTATCCAGAGTCGGAGAAACAAACAGCTACCCAATGCGATCCAGGCATATAATGCTTATCAAGATTAATAACAATCATTGAAAGGTTTTATAAGTGTGGATAGTAAAAGATCTATAGGGTAAACCCCTTGAAAATATTTTACATGTTTTGTTAAAACTTCATGAATCTGAATGGAATTCATTCTACTCTAACGTTTCTAGAATTATCAATTTCAATTTGTCCGGGGAGTTCAGCACAAAAATGCATGTTGCAGGTTCGGGGAGTGTTTTTTAAAGAGTTCTACAATGCGCACATTTCCCTTACTAGCTAAGCTTATATACTCATCAGCCTCTGTCAGGTGTCAAGTCAAACCCTAGTATGTAAATACCCTTTGTGAATATTTCCAGTGTAATCATATGAGCATGAACATCGTGATGAATACCAGAACTTGAAAATGATTCGTAAGCTCTTGTAGCTCCAAAGGGTGACGAGCAATCCATTGTAAGTGCTTCCGAAGGATGTTGAACTCCATTTACATATAGCACAAGATTTGACATATCATAATGGTGAAAGTGAAAGGGGTTCGTACTGACAGAACCAACAAATGCTGCATTTTTAACTAAAACTATAAGAATCCGGTCTGGCACGGCCCAAGAAATGCATAATTAATAGAGACTTGCTGAGCCCCAGAACTCGCGGTAGATGTCTTGATTTGAGTATGCATAACAGGATAGTGTGCTATACGCTTCAAAGCTAAAACATTAGCATGAGCTAAGAGTAAAGGGGGTTTTAATTCGACTTGAATGATAAAGAGAGTAGCGTCTAAACTTTTCATACGTACTTTTGTATCATCGGGAGGTGCCAATAAATAAAAAGCTTCTGGTGTACGAGTAAGATTAATATTCATATCAACACCATTAATCGACATATTATCGGAATTGAACAAGTCGGCATGCAGCCGTCCATACAGTTCAACACTCACTATTGCCAATGTATTTTAAACGGGTACTGTAACCATTATTGTCTGAGTTCTTGAGACGAATCAAGATAGCAGAGGCTAGACACTAAATGTGTACCACAAGCGTCAGAACAATAATCTTAAGGTTTTTCATGGTAAGCCTTGTAATGATAGTTTGTCTCGTGAAGAGTAACAGGTTCGCCGTTTAGCGAGACAGAAAACTAAACATGGAATGTAAAAGGTTATTAACGCAACCCGCTCTGTTTGACTCTGCACTACTTACATCTGATACATCAGTTTTCACTAATTTGATGCGTAACAGTAGACGTACATTTAAAACTCGAACGCCCGATTTTAAAAGAACCGTCAGTATCATCTTGGCACACACCAAACGTAGGATCGTGCGATAATTTACGTCTTAACACGTCATGAATGTACTTTGAATGCATTGGCTGAATTAGTTTCTAATTCAGACTAACTTTTCTGCTTTAATAAAAGGCCCTTTTTAGGTGTAGTCTCTATTACTGGAATGGGGATAGCAAGTTTTTCAGTTTTCAAGTACAGGGCTTGATGCAAACGAACACGAGTCCATTTATTATGGCTATGATCTTTACACTTTAATATTGTTTTAACAGGCGGTGGTGACGGTGTTTGGCAACGCTTTCCCAACAGTTCAGGGGTACTAAAATCATACGTTGTAATGCCATTTTAGTTTATTATTACCGCTAATTAACGTTCCTATAACACCTGACAAATACTGGTAAGTAAAGAAACTATAAACCGCTTTTCTGAATTAAAAGTTTCCGTTTACTTTTAAAATTATTCTTTGGGTTTACCAACGCACGTGAACTATTTTTATATTTACTAAATTTACCATTGTCCTCTTTAATGAATGATTCCCATTTAATGTGTTTATAGCACACTCAACAATGGCTTTAATGAAATCGTCAACTGCAGATGTGAGTAACGCGCGTCTGGCCTGGGGTTTACGTCTTTAAGTAGGTGGAGAAAGTGTAACTGTGACTTCAACCGGTTCATTACATTCACAGCCGCAAAACCTTCTGTATTTTCGCCAGGAAATATCTTTGTTCTAAATCTCAATAAACTGTTGATTTTGCAAAGTCCATAAACAGATAGGAGTGCGGATCTTTACAGACGTCTAAATATGTCTTATGAAAAGTAGAAATGTTTTCAGGGTAAACCTGCCGGGCCAAGTGCACAATTTGAGTCTTATCTGTGGGGTTCCTGAACACATCTATATACTTGCTGTTCAATGAAATATCGCGTGACGATGGACCTTGGTGAAACACGTTCTGTGTAATTAAAACTAAACTGATGTTACGATGATGCGATACTTTGGTAAATAATTGACTAACTTTTGTAGAATACGCAGAGTCCATTCAATCACCCAGTACTATAAGCGTTGGTGTATTTTCAGGGTTTTCAAAGCCCGGTACGCCTTTAACAAATGTTACGTTTTTGAGATGATGCGGGCCGTTATTTTCACTGTGACACCTCACCATATTTGTTAACACAGCGTCCCAAACCTACTCCCTGCACTCTAACAGTCTATTTAAAAATGTTGATTTACCACTACTAGGACCTGCAACATTTAGTGTAAATGGATGTTGGAGCTTCGTCATACTATGAAATGAATTTTATGTGTAAGGACACCTCTATTTATACAGAAATAAATATAAATAAATAAATAAATAGAAATAAATAAATTATTATTATCCATATGGTAAGAGTCAGAGTTGTCCATAAGCCGGCGCTTCTTAAAAAGAACCTTGTACTGTTTGGTTTACGCCTCTGACACTCCTATGCCACCATTTTTCCTCTTGATCTTCTTAGGATTGTAAACAAGTACAGGTGTACGTCTTCCAGGATCGTGTTTTTCAAAGAAGTAAAGTTTACATCTTTTGAACTTTCATAGTTCAAAGTTATACCCTTTACTTTACATTTGTTTGTGCGTTTAGCGGTCGAGGGGCAAAATACCGAATACGCATAGTTTTTAGGGCCGCCCGATAAAAACTCATGTATGAGGGAGCCAGAGACAAACTCCTCCAGATAGTCCCCTGTTGTTACTTTTGGGGGGTCGAATACCTTCTGAACGTAGATAGTCTGTATCGCAGTATAAAACAGACTTGCCCAACTTGATCAAATACTCGTAAAGTTTGAGCCGAGCTTCAGTAGGCGGCAACTGTACGTTAACATATTCCCCATGGTAACACTGTCTTCGGAATACTTCCAGGAGACCCACGCTACCTCTTCGTTCGGGAATATTAGTTTTGTAACCTCAGTACCCGGACTTGTTAAAGGCTCGTAAAACTTTCTCAGAGTTGACAATTGTAGTCTGGATCTTGCTTTGCTTTTGTGCCCATTGGCCCCACATTGAGTTCAATTTTAGCTTTGCCAAAGTACGTTGCCCTGAATTTTTGGAAATTAATGCCTTGTCTCGAGTAATTACCTCTGCGCGCCGGTAGTCCTCAATGTACTTGTCTTTGTTTTCCTCACTTTGAAACCAGGATGGATAGCCGGATGATTCCTATCTGTTTTAGGAACATGTTTACGTAATCTGCAAAAAGATCTCATGAATTGGTGTCTTGGTCAAAGCACGTTACCTCATACTCCCAAAATTCAAACACGTCCACCAAGCCATAACCCATATCTACGGCATTGCGGACCTCATCCACTATCCATGTTCGGACTATACAGCGCTCCTCGTCGGAATGTGTACAGTCGTCCTGATTCGTAGTGTCGGCACAAGCTGAACACAAGGGAACATCAGTTTGGAGTTGCTTTTGTAAGGAAGTACTGGATGCTACAGTTTCCTAAGAGGTAGAACCTTACATTTAATAACACCCTCCCTATCCAGTCAGGGGGACAGTTTGCACCCACGTACACTTTCGGGTGGAGAACAGGAAACACGATATTTACAAATGTAGGGGTACAAACTGATTACATCCACATATCGCATTGCTTCCCCACCCTCGCCTCTGTAATGTTTTAGTAGCCTCGGTTCTACCCCATAAAAGGCATCACGAATATTAATAGGAGAGTTCTTAACATAGGGGTGCGAGCAAAGTTCAATTTCAAGGCCAGGAGTGTCACGCGACAGTTTTCTAAACTCACATCAACAGATCGAAACCACAGTGTAACCAGCGTCATTGATTTTTTGCAACCTCGCCATTGTTTCCTCATACCTGTTCTCCAGTGTTTCCTCAGTGTTGCCAATGGGTTTATGTTTGGGCACGAAGACACCCATGCCAAAAACAACCTAGATACTCAAAGGCTTCAATTGTCTCTCGACCAAAACCCATCAGATTTTACATTAGGAACCCCGGCCAAATGCATTACCGGCATGAATAATTTTGCGAGTCCGTCCCATATACGCCAATCATTGAAGTCCCTCAATAGACTGACGATCCCCATACGGTAACCGGCTCTCGTAATAATACCTACAGCATCAGGTTTCAGAAACATGGTCCGGAATACCTTGTTGCAAATGGGCGATAATCTTATAGCTTCCCTAAAGGGTTAAATTTTAACCAATTTAAAAAACAAATTTCGAAACGCGCAGCATGCCTGCCACAATAATTTACATCATCCATGCAGTAGGCTAGCAGATAGTCCTTGTTGGAAAATGACTTACCTTTCCTGTTCTTCATGCCACTGCATAAATTGGGAGCGCTCATAAAAGACTCCTGGTCCGTAACGTATACGTGTACGTACTGTACAATACTGTGCTCATAACCGTTACGCAAATGTATACGTAAAACGTTAATAAATTATGCAGTTAACAACTATTGTATAACCCCTTTCGTTACATGCGTTTTAACGCTGTTATGTCTAAACTCTCTTTAGTATCATTTCTGTAGTCTTGTACTTTACCGTAACTAAATAAAAATAGGAATCTTACTTTTCACACAAAAACCTCGCATTTTATAAAATCCTTGGGCCATTACAAAAATTATGCGATTCTTTCTTATCCCTACATCGCGTCCAGATGTTCCAATGTTTTTAAATAAATCACATTTGTCTTAAAAGTACACATTACCCGTCTACTTACATTAGTAACAAAAATATTAAAAGTTAACCCTGTACATGCCATTTGGAGGTACAACTCTACTTATTCCAGGGTTAGTATTAGCCTACACTATAACAAATAACCCTGAGTTAGTCTTAACTTCCGAGAAAAATCTCTTACACCGTCTAAATTAAAACTTAAACCCTAAGGTCATTATCATGTATTGTATGCATATAGCAACAAAATGTGCCTATTACACACGACGTCTCTCTCAAAAACCGTAGTAATTGTTTCCATAGGTTTCACATTACTCTAAAATACGCCTACGTATAAAATCATAGGTAAAACGAAATATAACCCTACGCTTAATAATAGTGTTTCAGTACACAAGCTTAAATTTAAGAGTCGATTTTCCCTCATCTAGGTTACTTTTATATATATTACAGTTTTTGCAAAATGAAATTTCTGGACTTTGAAAAGGTCTAATTTCATCCTGACGTCTACGTTGCATATTTACGTGTAAAATTAAGTTGTTGCTTGGAATCGTTTGCAAGTTTTGTGATCGGAACCCTCAAATTCAGTAAAAAGAAATCTAATTCTGTGTTGTGTTGTGCAATAAATATATAAATTACGCAAACTGCCTTAAAATGTGTCACATGCAAAAGAGTATTTCCTTTAAAGGTGTTTAAATGTAAATGTAGCTTTGTGTAAAAAACACAAACCTCCAATTATTCCTAACATGTAAGCTAAGCTACCGTGCAAAACTGGTATTTAAGTGTAAAATGTGCTTTTAATATTTCACGTGTTTACTGTGTTGTTTTTCAGCGAGTGTAAAGTATATGTGTATTTCTCTGTATGCATTTTGCTTTAGGGTTTAAACTATGTTCAGTCCTTATTCAGCTGTCAGTAGTAGTTAACGGAGTAAGTTTGGGCTTACGTGTTTTTCTATCCGTACATGTTAACAGAAGTACGTCATCGTCTTTTCCTTCTAAATAACGTTAATATTTCTATTATGTACTGCTAAAGTGCCTATTGTGTGCCTTTTAAAACAAAAATGTCTGCAATAAGGTAAACAATCTAGAAAAATACATTTTCCGTAGCAGGCAAAGTGTTAACTCTACCTAGCTACGTGTACGGTACCGCTGCGCCTGTTTAAAAGTATAACAATAGCTGTATTCTCATGTCTGCACGCTTTAACCCGGTAATTACTTTGCATGCTAAGAATTTTTCCTAGCTTGTAAACACAAACTGATCGTTTCCTTGTTCTTTGTTTACAAAAACATATCACGTAGTATTCTGTTTCAAGCCGTACAACATTTAAACACCTTTATCGTCTGTACTTACGTATTTTTCACGCATATTTCCGTGTGTTTTAAACCCTTTGTAACATGTACCTCGTGTTATTGTTCGTAACTTTTAAGCCAGGTACTGGTGTGCGCAAATACTTACTGCCCTACTGCACTCACTAATAAATACATACGTAAATATAAGTGTAATAAACAATGCATTTTCGATTATAATAATAAAAATTGTACGTTTATTAATGTAACAGGAATTGTACTTTTAATTATAATAAACAGCCGACAATGTGTGCATTTGTAAAATGTAAAATTGTGTCTTTATTTATTATTCTTATTACAATAAGCTGGAGTGAAATCGTTTTCAGATTCCTCGGGGCGGGAACCTAATGCACCTCCTTCGAACCTAGAATCTTAAAGATAAAAAGTTTAAAACTACCACAACAAGTTAGGTTAGCTGTATAATTTAAAATGGCGGTTGGTAACAAATTAAAGTTAGCGCACTAGTCCGCCCTATTTAAAAATGGCCGCCTTATTCACATAACAAGTTAAAGTTAAGTTTAAATAGTGCGCTACTTCGCCGTATTGTAACAATGACCGTCTCATTACAATAACTAGTTTAAAATTGCGCGCTAACCGTCACATTGTAAAATGGCCGCCTTATTCAAATAACAAGTTAAAGTTGTGTTTAAAATTGCCGCACTAGCCGCCCTATTGTAAAATGGCCGTCTTATTGAAATAGTAAGTATTTAAGTTAGTAACAAATTTTAAAATGGCGCTAGTTTAAAATGCTTACATCCTAATGACCGAGACACTCTGTTTATAGTCTAAATTTTCCCCTCTATACGTTGTGCTTACGTGCATTGCGTAGTTCTTAAAATAGTATTAATTGGCAAGTTTTTGTACTCTATTGTTAACTTACGTTCGCCGGGGAGCAAATTTCTGTTCGGTAGAAGTACATTTCATTTTTCTGCAAGTCGCATTGCTTCAGTCAGTTTGTCTGGGCCATAGTCAAACATCCTGTTGTAGGTACATTTCCCAGTTCGTATAGGTTATAACAAGTACATCTTTCTAATTAATTTTGCTAAAACACCCATCAATAATACCCCTAGCATTCCTGTGTAAATAAAACGAAAAATTTAAAATTAGTGCTATACGTTAACAGTATAATTTAAAGTTAGCGCGCCTGTCCGCCATATTGTAACATAGTGGCTGGCAGTAATTTAAAGTAGGGTTGGTAATTCAAAGGTTTCAAATGGCTCTAATTTACAATATTTACGTCCAAATAACAGTGACACCTCAGTTAAGCATCCCTAATGGCTTTTAAAATGTCACGTGGTTGTTATCTTAAGTATCCCCTTAATGGCTTTTTCCTAGAATCGTTATCTGATTTTATGTAACTTGCGTTACTGCTGGCGCCAACAAGTTCAAACACGTCTAAAGTAATCAGCTAATAACTTTGGCATGGGGAAAACAACAAAGTGCAAGTTACAAGTGGCTACTCGCTTACGAGTAAAAGACAACTCACTCAGTCTAACCTGTCCGCTCTCGCAGTTTACCAGCAAGTCTGTGTGATTAGTAGTGTTCAGTGCTACGCATAATGCATTTTCTAGATTTCGCCAATATTTCATTTCTACCGAACTCAAGCATTAGGGAGTTGTGTAAGGACTTGAATACTATCGCAGGGCAGGTATTTGGTACGATACATTTCAAATTCAAAACAGAAAGTGATTATGGCTGGTGAATATTTTACGACCCTTAACAGTGATAATGGATTCTGTGCTACATTCGGACGTTATCCAAGTTATGTAGCTGGAATCTTGAACTCAGTAAAACAAATTCGTATCAATGTGCTGTGCACCAAACAAATTAGACAATATATATTGAAAAATGTATTGCAAAAAAGTGCACCTTTAAGTTGCTTACAAAACAGTTTTTAGTTGGTTATCATCTGGTTGTGACAGCTGAAATGTCATTTGAAGCAAGTTTAATACATGAACATCTCCCGTCCGAACTAATATTCGCCTCAAAGTGTGTTAAGAAGAATGCGGTAATCGTCTCTGGCTTACGGTGTTGTATCAAGAAACGATTAACATATATCACGAATTGCGTGTTAACATCAAGACATGAGTGCCAATTTGATGTGTTTGCTTTGGATTTAGATAGACCTAGGCGCTTAGCTAACTATAAATTTTACACCGGGTTCTGTTCCAAACATCCTCTAAGAAACATATTTCCCACCGAAATACTGTTCTGTAGTAAAAGTACTCACAATTGGTTATGAAAGATTTAGAGCCCATGTAAATTATATGTTAAAACCGGCCCTGCAAGTTTCAAATCACTTTGTGTTAATAAGTTCGGGAGTTTGCCAAGCAAGTACCGGAACTTAAAATTGTGAGTGTGCAAAAAACAATTATGTGTACAGTGAACATCGCAGCAACTACGTCTGTGTAAGTAAAAAAGCAAAAATAAGTTTAAAGAGTACATATTTGTAAAATGTAAATTGTCTTTATTTACCCTAATTACCAGGGATAGGTTCCTTAAAAAGAGATGGTTAAAGCCGCAGGATTCAAACCTAGATTCTTTCAATTATGGGGTCTGTATCTTACCGCTCTAGACACCACTTTCGAGTGTCGTATAAAGTTTAAAGTCGTAGCCATATTGTAACATGGCCGTTAGTGAAAATTCTAAAAAGCGCGCTAGTCCACCATATTGTAAAATGGTGGCTAGTAACAAATTAAATTTGGCGCGTTAGCCGCCAAATTGTAAAATGGCAGTCTTATTCAAATAACATGTTTCAGTCACGTTTAAATAATTTAAAATGGCCGTCTTATTTACGTAAGTTAAATTTAAGTTACCATTTATTTAAAATTAGCGCGCTAGCTGCCATATTGTAACATGACAGCCTTATTCAAATAACAAAGTTCAAAGTTAGGTTTAAAATTGCCGCGCAAGTCGCCATGTTAGCAAAAATTCAAAATGGCTCCTTTGTTTACCATAACAACGCTTCAAAATAATAACAAAATTTAAACTTACCGCTCTAGCCGCCACTTTACTTTAAATTCAAAATGGCAATGGCTACAAGCTGTCTAGAGGGTTTGTTTACATCCGCCTAGCATAATAAAGTTAACTGTTAGGTTCCAAAATAAGTTAAAGTTAGGTTTAAAATTACCGCGCGTGTCCCGCATAATGCTAGAAATTCAAAATAGCGGTAGCGTCAAAATCCAAAATAATAAGTTCGTTTAAAATTACCGCGCGTGTCCGCCATATTGCCAAAAATTAAAAATGGAGCCTTTGTTTACATCAAGTAACCATAACAAGTTAAAGTTACGTTAAGCGCAAAGGTCATCAACTCCGCCGCCATCTTTTGTTTACATCCAGCAACCATAACAATGTTTCAAAATAGTAAAGTTTAAAATTACCGCTCTAGACGCCATATTGCCGAAAAATTCAAAATGGCACCTTTGTTTACCATAAGTTCAAAGTTAGGTTTCTAAATAATACTAACAAGATAGGTTAAGCACGGCGTCACACTGTCTACCTCACTGTTTACATCGCATCGCCTAGGGCTCTATACATCATTTGACAATAACTAAGTTTCAAACAATAACAAAGTTTAAAGTTGGGTTAAACTAAAAGGTCATTCCTCTCCGCCATCTTTGTTGACATCACATCGCCTGGGGGTGTTTAGATCACGTGATCGCCTAAAGAAGGGTGGGGAGGGTTGTTTGTAAATAATAAGTCAAAGTTAGGTTTAGAGGAAAGGTCATTCACCCCCCGCCATTTTTGTTGACATCTCGTGATCACCTAAAGGCCTAAAGAAGGGTGGCGAGAGTTAGTTTTGTAAATAATAACAAGTTAAAGTTAGGTTAGGCCGCCGCCATACTGTCTGGGGCAAGGTTTACCGCGTGAGGGCAAGGGGAGGGAGGGGAAGGTTAGATTTGTGTACATGTGAAGTCACTAAAGGGAGCTCAAGGTTAGGTTACAGAGGTCTTTGTACCTGCAATACCTGCACCCTCACTACTGTTTGTGTAACGATTGTTGCAGTAGAAAAGCAGTATTACATATTGCGAATGAGTATGTGTGTGTAGCCTTAGTCAACTAGCATGAAATGCGCATGCGCCAATTTGTCATCTGTGGACTGTCCCGATCTACAATATTTTCCCACACAATCTCATAAACGGCACGATCTTCGAAAAAAGTAACTGAACATAAACTGTTTTGATTTCCTCTACAACTTTTGTCCGAAACATTTCTCATTCTAAAAACTGAGCGACATACGATAGAAAAGACTAGTGGCCTTCAGGTAAAGTTCCCTTTATTCCTGTTCAATTTTAATAAAAATTGAATTTTCTCCACGTTTTTCGAAAAATACTAAAATATCAAATTTCATGAAAATCAGTCCAGTGGGTGCCGAGCTCCTCCATGTGGAGAGACGGTAGGACGGACGGACACGACGAAGCTAATAGTCGCCTTTCGCAATTTTGCAATCGCGCCTAAAAACGTAAGGGGCAAGCTAGTGTCGCCCTCACGTGGTGGGCGAAATGAGGAAGTTAAGTGGAATGACGGACAATGGTATACGCTGCGAATTTACCGCAAGTTAGGGTAGCGCGCTACCCTAACTTGCGGTAAATGCGTGACAATTTTTAAACCTAACTTTGTTATGATCGTTTTTAAACCTAACTGTTTGGTTACGTTCAATTACGTTCGGTCGGTAGCAGTAACTGCGTGACAATTTTAAACCTAACATCGACCTTGCTATGATCATTTTAAACCTAACCGTTGGGTTAGGATTAATTACGTTCTGTTCGGATGATCTGGCATAAGTTGGTGCCTGAATATCGTGAAGAAAGTATTGCGTATAAAAGTCGAATCATGTAAGTTTGGTAGGTTGGGTTACGTTGTTTGGTTTGTGGTTAAGTTGGTGTCTGATACAGTAAGACAGGAACTGGGAAATAATGACAAAACAGGTTAGATTATGTTAGGTTGAACCCGTTTCTTAGAGCAAACGTATTTAACCGAATTGTTCTGTCTTCGTTGTTTACCAACAGCTTCGATTATACCCGTGCTACCCTATAAACTGGCATACAGCTTAAAAATAAACTACCCTGTCGGATTACATCATAAATATCTGAATGTATTTTGTTAGTTATTTATATGTTGTGAACCTGATTAATGCATGGCAACCTACGCATTGAAGCACATTACGGTGTCTCACCCTTGTTAATAAGTTACATATTACATACATTGATACTATACACCGACATATGCAATATTATTTTCTTCATGTATTGTACTATAACGCACGGGTCTACAAACATACAGTTTACAAACTGTTAACTTTATTTAGCTGTGTTAACGTCTAAAAGTCTTTTTCCTCACGTCTTAACAGCGTAATAGTAGTAAAAATAAATATTATAAGCAATCCCCACGACAATGTAAACGCTATTTACAGATCTCGGAATATTTCCTGTCCAGTAACCCTGGCGCTGTTCTATATGTACCGTTAGTAAACTCCAGACAAACCACCCCTCTAAGAACAAATATTGTTAGCTTGTAACACATGATAATAGCGCTTTCAGGTTACAAGTACGAAACTTCATTGCCTTCTGATATTTTGCTGCAAAACCGCATTACTCGGCCCGTCGCGTCATGTTTGATCGTATCTCACAAATATGCTAGTTCTTAAATGCAGTAATAATTAGTGTCAAACCCTGTACCCTATAAATTAAAGGGCTCTAGTCCATAGTCAATTACCTTTCAAACAACCCCTCATTTTATAAAATCCTAGGGTCCATTACCTTATTTACAAAAATCTGTAATTGTTCCGTATCCATGCATCACGTCTAATGTTCGAGTGTTTTTAAATAATCACAGTGGTCTTAGAAGTACACATCGGTCTAATTACATTAGTAAAAAAAATATATTAACTGAGAGCCACCATAGTATAGGTTATACAATAATTGTCTCTGTACATGCTATTTGGAGGCGCAACTCTGCTTATTCCAGACGTTAGTATTAACCTACCCTATGAATAGAAACCCTGAGTTAGTCTTAACATTCCTAAAAAATCCCTTACCCTGTCTAAATTAAACTTAGA
>Ga0268261_10000210_pt1 | contig 36211 bp, 24 predicted proteins | sample TergutNc150P1_FD_190353 | JGI IMG/M metagenome (GOLD analysis project Ga0268261, IMG submission 190353) | Nasutitermes corniger P1 segment gut microbial community from laboratory colony in Florida, USA - Nc150 P1 (SPAdes) (version 2) | ecosystem: Host-associated > Arthropoda: Insects >... | reverse complement strand
CTTCTTCAATTCAAGTTGGAACTGGATTCTTTGAATAATAATTCTTAAGTGTCACAATCACCCTCCGTCCCCGTTCTTTCTACGTAACCAACCGCTCGGCTACGCAAACGACGACCCGCCAAACACCATCACAGGACGGGATACAACATTATGGAGGTCCGCCGCTCGCTTCCATATCAGGTGCTTTTATCCAAGTGTCTTCGCATTGCTACCAGTGCACCTGCGTACATCTGTAACAGCCAAATGCACGATGATTTTGGAGTCCCTTACTTTACCGACCATATCAGATCTCTACCTGGGAGGTTCGACTCAAAGTTGGCAAATATTGGGAATCCCATGTTTACACAGCTGGGCAGATATACTCAGACTGAGCGTTGACCCGACTTCCCCTAAAGGAGGGAGATCGGAATCGACAACCTGTCCTGGCTAACGGCAAGGCGGCCATGTTGTCACATTGAATCATGCCCAATTGGCACTTTTCGATTATCCTGACTGACGTTTTTCTGTATTTTTCCTGAATAGTATGCACTTGCTAGGGTATAACACGCAAGGATGGGCACGTCGCGTTCTCTTCCATGTAAGTTTACCCACAGCAAAGCGCTCTCTCGCTCCCTCTTGGAGTCTACTGCCATTCAAGTCATGTTGGTCGGCAGACCGGTGAAAATCCGTGCGGCTTACTTTTCGCATTCGCGCCCACTGATCGGGGAAATCTGGCCGCGTGTTTCGACGGAGAGTTGCGCGTCTGTTGGTCGGCGACCTGAACACAACACGTGGGTTGGAATTGGCGCCAGAGTACGAAACGGAGAAACTCATACATGATTATGCCGACGAAAACTTTCTGATCTTTGGACCGGACACCCCAACCAACAATCCATACAGACCTTCCGCTACTCCCGATATCTTTAACACTACTCCCGATATCTTGAACATTGTGATAACTAAGAACCTTTCATCCGCGGTGTAGCTGTCTTCGCGTTCTGCACTGTGCTTGTATCACCTCCCAGTAATTACTGATACTGCATGTTGCTCATTCTTTCACCACCCACCGGATTTTCCTGATTTTAGGCGCACTGACTGGGTTCCCTTCCATACTCACGTGGAAGAACAAATTCCGTTCAATCCCGAACTACACTTCGAGTTGACCATCGAAAGAGAGAACATCACCGCCATTATGAAGGTTCTTGAAGTTTCTACTCCCAAATGTCACCCGCTTCACTACTCTAGGCCCCCGATACCGTCTGGCATTTAGGATAAGAGACGCCTAAAGAGTCGTCTGCGGAGGCAGTGGCAGGTCACCAGGTACTCCGCTCTGAGAGCAGAGCTCGGTTTTCCGCCGGCTCAAGGATTGTAGGAACGACCAGTGGAGTGCTATATTCGAATCCCTCGATCCCAAAGACCATTCGCTGTGGAGGCTGATGCGATTTCTTACTCCGTCTCCACCCGGTCACCACGATAAGAATCGCTTTCAGACTGAGAAAGCCGAAACGCTAGCTGACAGTCTTGTGATCAGTTCCTTCCGGTCCTGGCAGTTGTTGAGATGCTTGACGTGGTGCTGAGGTCTTCTTTACGCCTGCCAGCGACCCAAGTTAACCAACTCTGATGAGATTCAGGTAGCCATAGGGGACTCAACGTCAGCAAAGCTCCAGACCCATACGGTCTCACGAGCAGGGCTATGAAACATTTTCCCCAGCGAGCGATACACCTCCTGGTACAGATTTTCAATGGGCTTCTCCGCACTCGTCATTTCCCTACTGTGTGTAAGCACGCTCGTGTGATCTCTATCCTCCATCCAGGGATTAAAGATTAGGGCAGTGCCGCGTCCTTACCCGGTACTGCCATCATCTATCGGCCCATTAGTCGCCTTGACACGATTGGTAAATTATTTGAAAAGATTCTATTAACAAGCGTCTTATATGAAGTAAGCGAGCGCGGGTGCTGTGAGACGATTATTTTGTGTTTCGTCCTAGGCATAGCACGTCCTTGCAGCTGTCTCACCTCGTTAAAGGAATGACTAGGACCTTTGGCTAAAAGAGGCTAACAGGCGCGGTTTTTCTCAACGTGACCAAAGCCTTCGATACCGTCTGGATCGATGGCCCCCTCTGCAAGCTAACGTTCCTAAACTTCCCGTCTTACATAGTCCATAGAATCTTATACCTCGGTGTCGGACGTTCGAAGCATTCTTCCAGACTGCCACGTCATCTCGTCCCTGCTTGCGGGCTAGGGTGTCTCATGGTGGATTGATCTCCGTGTCCTATTTAGTCTGTATGTCAACAACATGCCCTCACCCTTGCACCATGTCGATTTGGCTCTCTACGCGAATGATACGGATATCATATTCACGTCCCGCAAGCCGACTTTGCTCGTCGGCTACGTGGAGTCATATCTCAACATGCAGCGGTGGATGTGTGAGTGGAGAATCGCCATTAATGTCTTACAGAGCACCGCGATAATCTTCGTGAGGGCCGGAAGGCGCTTCATCCAGCCTCCACCAGTCACTCTTCGGAGAACCAATCCAATGGGTAGACACAACTCGTTATCTGGGTGGACCGTAGATATACAATTATTCTGATTTCCTCACATCAATTAGGTCAAGAGAACTGCTCAAGTGGTGGGTAATCTGGGTCTTCTAAGTCCGTTAGAAACGTAGTCCTGCTCATCCGCCCCCTGATGGATTATGCGTGCCCCACTTGGAGTTCAGCTACCCGTACCCTCGTCCGCAGGCTGCAGTTGTTACAATCAAGTGTCGTGGCCTTGCTACGTGTGCTACCTGGTACGTTAGTAGCAGGCAGATCCGCGTGGATCTGGGAGTTCAGCTTTATGGTGACCACGTCAGAGGCCTAACTGCCAGCTTTGACTTAAAGTTAGCTGATGTGGGGAAACCCTTAGTGTGGCAGCTGCCTAACATACAGGGGGACGTTGACTTGCGCTTCACGCTTGCTCCACCTCCTCACCCAGTTAGCAATTTGGCTTGGCTTGACTGAGGACCAATCAACGCTCACATGAAGAAGGAATAGCAGCTCGGATACATCAAGGAGTAGCCAGCTCCGATATATCAAGATGGGAATAACAAGCTCCGGCACATCAAGGAGTAGTGTGTCTGCGACCACCCAAAAGATTAAGATTGTCGCGACAATTTAGAAGGGAGTAACGTCGTTTGACATTAACATCATCACAATATCTAGGGAACGGACTTGTGCTTGCCGTTCGGCCCTCCGATCTGCCTGCTACGTATCTCGCTACCGAGAGGACCGCCGCTTCGACTGAGCTGCCCTCTGCCCGGGATCTACACCGTGCAAACAAACCGCACACTTGTATTTCAGCTGTCGACCAAGACCAGGCCAACGCACTGAATTATGACACTTAAACCGTAATACGTAGTACACCATACTGTACGACTTTAAGTCTAATAAATAACTTTATATGTATGTTTACTGTGCAAGGAATCCTACAGTATTCCACAGCTTGTTTTAATATTGTGTATAGAAAAATTTCTTTCTTAATTGTTCTGATGATTGATGATGGAATACATTAATGAAAGTGTATAATGATATGGAAAGGGTAGAATGTTTAATTGTTTAAACAGACTTCTCTATCAGATTATGGGTTATGCACCAACCATAATTCTGTGAGCTGTACCGATTCTAATCTGTGACGGACCTCCTTACGAATAATGACAGTAGGTTCGACATTTAATCAGCTTATTCCGCACATAGCAGAACGAGTGTGGGAAACACCTAATCCGTTCTGAAGCAGTCGACACGCGGTGATGTGGGCGCAGTGGATAAATGGATTAGAGGGTGCGGCGAAATATGTAGGTTAAGGACATGAATGAAGGGGAGGTGAGGCGTTAGTGTGAAATGAGGAAGTACCTCTTAATGTCGGGAGGAGCCGTGGGCGTAACGTAACGCAAGACAATGAAATGAGAGGAAAACGTTTCTTAAGGGAAGTAAAGGAAACGGAACGTAACGAAATGAAAGAAAAGCGAAACGTAACCGAATTAAAAGTAACGAAACGTAACCGAACCAAACCTAACCTAACCCAACCAAACCTAACGAAATGTAACGGAGCGATTTAATACAACCAACGTGATTTATCGCAATGTTAGAAGTGATGCCACAGATCTTACCTGTTTCGGGCGGCGACCGTGCTGCATTGGTGGGGCGACGGTGAATCACTTGACGGCAGTACCGGGATCGAGGCTACGTTAGGGGCTCCAGTCCATGATTGCAACAGTGCCGATGTACTTAATTGGTCAACGTTCTCGGATCGGCACCCCCCAAAAAAGTGGACCAGATAATAGATGTAGTCCTCGACCCGGTTTTAGGGAATAAGAAATGCCTTTACATGCCGCCAGGTTCTCTCGATCGTGTTCGTATGAGCGCCAGTACGCTTATCAACAGAACCGATCGTGTAAATCACAGTTTGGTGTGTGTAACCCTACGTTTCAATGTCCCTGTTTGCCAACCAGCAGTCACTTGTGACTTTAGTGCCGGGTTCGATCCAGTCTCTAATAATAGCCTTCGAGGTGTCGGCATTTCTGTCCGGAACGGGAACTGGAAATGGTTTTCCGGGCTTGCGCTTAACACCACCGAACACTCACTGCCCGTTCACTTTGTTTCCCCAATTGTATTTGCGCTGGCCGAACTTGCTGTCGTCGATTTCGACGGTCTTGTTAGGACCACCGATTTTCTGAGAGCTACCCAGCACATATTCTAGCATGACCTCTCTACAGATTTTGGTTTTTTCAGTAATGGTTGAAGAACCGAACTGATGCTCTTGGCAGATTGTGTGAGCAGGAACGCGATGAACGATGTCGTGAGGAGCAGAACCTCCATAAAGTTCAAGTTACTTTGCTGAAACCAAGTATCGTGCTTAATTGAGATTGAAGCACGGCATGCGGTAGCAGAGATGGCCCTCGGTCATCGCCATCGGTAATGGTCCTGTACACTCTTGTCGAAGCACCAAGACATTTGTGAACCACACCTACAGCACGCCATACTGCTTGGAATCTGCCCCACATCCTTCAAAAACTCTACGCCAACGTCGTGTTCACTAAACAAGAATACAAGAAACAACTTATTCCGAACACCACTGGCGCCGAGTGTAGGACGTCCGTATGTCGTGGCCGGCACATATGCTTTAGCAGCAATTCTTTGCTGGTACGTGGCTATGACTGAAATGGCAGCTGTATCCGTCATTGTTCCTATTTTTTTTAAGTTTTTGTTAGAAACAACACCACTCGGACAAAGGCACAGGAATCCGCTTGACAACACGACGAATCCGCGTGACAACACTACAGGAATCCACTTACAACGTTAGGTGTGACTCAGTTGCTGGCGACAAAATCAAAGGATTGTGTTTGTGGTCGGATGGCTGAGGAGAAGGAGGCGTGGGATACTTGCTTTAATACCGTTCATGGATAGGAGTGACACAGCCGAATGATATGAACGCCACGTACGGCAGACTTTGAGAACTAACTACTATCATTCGTAATGAGAGCATGTGATATATATATATATATATATAAATTACTATTACATAATTTACAGAGAAACCGACTAATATCAGATATCATACATTAACAATTTCACGGTAATCCAAAGAAATCTCCATGTCCACACAATTTGCAAAGCATTATATTACCTCTTTCGACTGCACGCTTGTTTACACATTAATCGGTGGTGTTGGGACCCTACTCTGATCCATGCCAAAGACCATGGATACTACAGCGATATATCTTATATATAGTAGGGTTCCAACACCACCGATTAATACGTAAACAAGCGTGCTAGTTGTACGAGGTAGTGTAATGCTTTGCAAATTGTGTGGCCATGCAGATTTCTTTGGATTACCGTGAAATTGTTAATATATGATATCTGATAGTAGTCGGTTTCTCTGTAAATTATATCCGTGTGAGGATATTTGAAGAACGTGGAAGAAACAGTACGCCTTTTACAGGAGATTTTGTAATGAAAGGTGTAACATTGGGAAGTTTATGCTAGGTTTGAGGCTGTCGTTGGGATGCTTGAATGTGTGTGCCCCGTTGCTCGTCACGTTCATGGAAGGCGTTTGGATTCTGAAATGTTGGCCTTGCGTCTTGTTATAGCTCACATTGCGTTTTTGTGTTCATTTAATTTTGTTGACTTAGCTAGCAGGAATGAAATCTGTTTGCTGTTATTTTAAATGCCTTTGATGTAACAGTAAGACGCATTTTGCTGCCTACAGAATTATTGCCGGCAAGGCACACACGACCTTTACTTTCTCACCCCTAATCGTCGTACCAATGCTCATGAACATTGTGTGCGGGCACTGATATGCGTGATGCTGTTTCCTGCTGTATGTCCCCATTCTAATGAACACACACACATTATATGCAATTTTAACTGGTATGTTGTCCATTTTTCAGCATATCTGTGACGCGTAATAAATAAGAATGAAGGATGTTATAGATGTGATGCAACTCCAACGAGACAAGAGTAGACAAGTCCCAGCCATAGACTACACAGAAACGGAGAATGGTTTCATTGCAATGAGATACATATTTGAATGTGGTAAGGACATTAGTTATTTTGAATTCAATGAGTGGGGTGCAACATTTATCTCACGTGATTGACTTGTGAAATGCATATAAAATTTGGTTGCATGTGCTACAAGAACTTACATTATTTTCTTAACAGTACTCGACATTTGCATTTGTTTACTGGTAATCACTTCCAAGCACAGTTGAATATGAAATGGAAGCAATGTTTAAGATTGCACATGCCAAAAAATGATTATTGGTGTTACAATTTATGGCACACTATTCACATATTCAGCAACAGAAACCATCTTTGAATTACATTATGAACAAAAATGGTTTCAAGACAGTTGTTTTATTTGTTGCTGCTGTCAGTTGCTAAGATTATGCAGTTTCAGTGATGGATGAATAAAACTTTAAAATTAACCACTCCATTTATCAGTTTACCCGTAACTGATGTTTGTAATAAATCACTGTCCAGTGGTATAGGCTATATACTACTCGACTGAAATTTTCAGAAGTAAAGCTTTCGTTTAAAAATGGGGACAGAACCATTATATCTAATTTTAGACCTATTTCTTTACTAATATCTTTTTCTAAAGATTTTGAAAGGGTTATATGTTGAAGGCTATATCAACCAATAAACCAAAATAATATAGTAGTAAATGAACAGTATGGCTTTAGAATTAATTCATCAACACTAAAGGCCTCTTATACACTAATTAACAATATTCTACTTGAAATAAATAATGAATTAACATATGGTGGAATATTCTGTGATTTGGAGAAAGCATTTGGTTGTGTGAATCATGATATGTTATTGTTGAAGCTTGAATTTTACAGAATTGTTGGTAAAGCATACACACTGATAAAATCCAATTTCAGTGATAGATATAAGAGAGTACTGGTGGATGATTGACATTACTGTAGTATTTCCCTCCACCTGGGTGAAAGTTAAATGCAGCATCCCTCACAGTTCATTACTTAGTTTCTTGTTTTTAATTCTCTGTATGAATAACCTACCAAAAATTATAAGGGATATATCTCAACCATTGCTATTTGCTGATGATGCCACTATACTCATCTCAAAACCTAGTCCTACTGAGTTCATAAACAACTTTAACTGAATATTTGTAAATATAAATGACTGGTTAAACATTACTTTATTATTATTAAACTTTGACTATACATATAATGTACAATGTAGAACTGAAAAGATTAATGAAATTAACATAAATATAAGCCATGGGAATAAACTAATTACTGCTACTCACAGCATCAAATTTCATGGGTTAATCATTGTCATGGAAAAATCATACTGACCAATTAATGTGTGAATGAAATAAGGCATGTTATGTATTTAGGGCTGTCAAATCTTTCATATTGTAGTGGCTAGTTAGCGAGTCCTACTTACTTTGGTAGTGTGACCCTGGAATGAGGGGTCCTCAATTAATGCTGCCTCCGAGCTGTAGTGGCTAGTTTAGACTGACCACTTTTTATTTTAGGGGTAGCGTCCTAAAATAGGGAGGGCGGTTTATGAATTTGCTGCCACCATTACTTTTTAATAATATCCCTGATAAGCCACATGCAATGATCGACATTATTGAGCTCAATTGAAGAAAATGGTAATTCACTTTAACAACTTATATTATCTAAAACACATACAAACATAAATTCAACTGTAAATTTGTAACACTTCATTCATTCCCTCTCTATGGTTCATTAGAGGTTCATTAGTGAATTACGTACGTCAGTACTTCCTGGAGTGGTTTAGCTTACCATGTACATATACATCACTCTTTGTTCTTTGTTCTTAGGCTATAGCAAAGTTGTATCTCCTTTGTTATTGTACATTACGACACTATAATTTTGAAGCTAAGTCGAAATAGTTTTCTCGAAGTAATAATTCCCCCTTTGAAACTTGTAATATATTCTCACTGCAACCACCTACCTGTTACAGTTAATATCACACTCATTATCACTGATTGAAAGTTACTTGCACAGTTCTTTATGTTATTTCTTGGCACAGAGGTGCCTGGCACTTTGTCGTGTTGATTCTAGCTATGCCGGAGCCATAGTGCATAGTGTGTAGCATTACCAAAGCTTTTTACATCTTCGCTGAGCCACACCCTTGACACTTGGCATACCCATGCTACTGAAGCTGAACTAGCGTTTCACACACACCAAAATGCTGACCAACACTTCCCACTGCTTGCCGTGTGAACACCAAGAGAAGTCTGGCGCTTGTACATTAACCATCAAAATTAACTGAACCTCTTTACAACAGTCCAATAACCGAAAAATGCTCAATTATTCACTACAATATCACAAGAAACATTAAAGATGATTTATTTCTCTTATGTTCATTGTGTTATGACTTATGGTGTATTTTTTGGGGTAACTCATCCTGTAGGAGCACTATTTTTAAGATTCAAGAAAAGAATAGAGTAATTAAGAATTCTCGAAGTTGAGATTCTTGTTGAGGATTATATAAGAAACTGAATATTCTTCCATTACAATCACAATATATATTTTCCCTTTTATTATTTGTCATTAACAACAGGGATCTATATAAATCCAATTTTGAGATACATGGTACTAACATGAGATATAGTACTTATTTACATCCTGTACATCAAGTTAATGACATTCCAAAAACAGCTGTCTATTTTGGAATAAAGGTTTTTAATCATTTATCATCTAACATTACAAATCTGTCTCAAGAAGAGAAACAGTTTAGACTTGCTTTAAAAAGGTTTGTTCCTATGAACTCATTTTATACATTGGGTCAATATTTTAATTGGAAATTGTCTAAAGATCTTGGTCCCTTGTAAATATATTTTAGAATTAAATTTTATGAAAATTTATAACTCAAGTTTATTAACTCTAGATAAATATATGTTGTATTGTTTATTAATGTAAAATTGTTGTATTATATTGCATATTAATAGTCAAATTTTATCACATATTGTAAATTAGATGTATACTTTTTATAAGCATATACGCATAATATACATAATAATAATAAATGAGTAAAAGACATGGTGGCCAACATTCATGACTGCCAGTGTACTCAAAGAAACTGGAAGCATAATGCTGGTTTCCATTTCTAGCTACTAAGTATATATGTGCATGTAATGACATGAAACGTGGTGGTATCGTTTATGGAGGAATGAAGTGTTAATTGCACAGACTTACTCTCTCCATACACACCAATCAAAAGAGTAATGTTGCTTTACACATACACAGGTCAACCTTAGCTTACAGACAAATCCAAAGCCTAACTGTGGTCTGTATGCACAAACCCAAAGCATAATATTGGTTTACATACACAACTCCAAAGGTTAATCGTTGTTTGTGTGCATAAATCCAAGACCTAACATTGTTTTATATAGACAAATCCAAAGACTGATCATGGTGTATACACATCCAAAGCCTGACCTTAGTTTACATACACACATATCCAAAGCCTAAGCATGGTTTCTACACGTACAGACCCACAGTCTGACCCTGACTTACACACACAAGTCTAAAAGCTTACCTCTCTTTGTTCACACAGGAATCCAAGGAACCTTAGTCTGAAACACACAAATCCAAAGCCCAACTTGGTTTATATGTGACCTTGTTTTTATACATGCACAGATTTGGAGTGTAACCATGGTTTGTACACACATTCAGAGGCCAACCTGATTTTATATACACACACATATCCAAGGCAGATGAGCCAGGATAGCATAGTCAGTATAGTGACTTGCTACGGGCCGGATGGTCCGGGGATTGAATCCTGGTGGTGATGAGATTTTCTACACCCATCTAGAGGCAAAAGCCTAAACAGTTTTACACACAGATCAAAAGGTAACCATGGTTTGTACATGCACAAACCTAAAGCATAACCTTAGCTAATGCACACAAATCCAAAGGCTAATCTTTCCTGTACACTCAAACTCAAAGCCTAACTTTGGTTCATCCACACAAATTTAAAGGCTGTTTGGTTTATACTGTCACAAACCTACAGCATAACTGTGATCTAGATGCAGAAAACCCAAAGCCTAACATGAATCCCCTCCACACACACACACACACACACACACACCATAGTTGGCAACTGTAACTTGAGTTTCTGTGTTACCTGTTATCTGTGCTATCATTATTTGGGAACTGTACATAATGCAGCATGAAAGTAGGCAAAACAGGAAGGCATCTGGTATGATTTCATTTGCATGTTTATTGGTGTTCCTCTGGTTGCAGAAAGAACATTTTAAAGTATTATTGAATGATGAATTTTAAACTTTGAAATTTTAGGGCAAAAATTAATGCATGTCTGTATTTGGCATTGCAATGTCAAACATTGTTTAAAAAACTTAAAAAGAAGAGACCTAATGGGGGACCTAGGCATAGGCTGGAGAATGTTAGTAATGTGGATATACAAGAAATAGGGTGAGGGGCTGTCATGAACTTGGTAATGAATATTTGGGTTCTCTTAAACTATAGAAATTTTCTTAAGTAGCCAAGGAACTATGAGCTTTTTGAGAAGGACATTGTTCCATGAAATTAGTTGTAATTAAATGTGTATGTACAGTCGTCCCACGCTGTATGTGGAGGTTATATTCTGGGAGAAATAACACATTTGGCAAATGTAGGAACCTATGTGAAATTGTATGATGTTTCAGGCAATATTGTTAACCTCCTGCAGTGCTGGCAGTTTGTGAGGAGAATGGAGTTGCTGGAGACACAGAATTTGGCTTATTGAAAGACCATTAAAGCTCTTAGGGTACAGTATGGGGACAGCAAAGACCATATAGAAAAGTTTTCCCTGTATACAATTCCATGACTGGAGAGTGGGAATGATGCTTGTTTTATTGCTTAGACTGTTGCTGGAAACAACTGATTTTATATTTCATTATTATAAATGTTTTATAGCTGTGTGAATTTAATAATTTTTGTCTCTCTACAAGTTGTATGCTACACACATTGGTAAATTACCGATTAAGTACCAGCTGTTTCTTTTTTTCCTTCTGTTTTGTCTTGGTACATTAACTTTTTACTTTTCTTCTTGTTGGCTTTAATGTTACAACCATCCAAGCTTTTTTTTATTTGTAAATTCTTTTAGGACACCATGAATATACTCATGTCTGTGTAGTGTGTGTGTGTGGGCTCTGCCAACCCTGAATATATTCGTGTCTAGTGTGTCCACTGGGGCAGACCTGAATATATTTGTGAAACTTGTATGTCCACTGGGACAAACCTAAATATGCTTACATCTTTCCTGTGTCAGCTGGACCAACCTGGAATATGCTTTTGTCTACCTAGTATGTCCATTGAACGAATTCAGTATATATATATATCAAGTAAGGCTCCTGTGCCGATACCAAATACACTTGTGTCTGTCAGATGTGTGGGATACCGTAGAGTCTTTGTCGGGGTCACCAATTATATGTGGGATACTTTGGGGTTGTTTATAGAGTAACAACTACACTACCAACATATATACAGATATTTATTGAAGTCTTGGTAGTTGTACAGTAGTGATAGTGGTTGCAGCAGGAATACCATGATTACAAGTGCTTTTATTGTGTTGGACTGTTCGTCAGAGGGCTGCTGTGAGGTGAAGTGGCTCTGTGCTAGTCCGATTGCTGGCTGAGCCGGTTAGTGGCAGGTCCTGTGACTGCCAGTTATGGTTGGCAGAGACGGCATGGTGTGGAGCTGGCCGATGGAGGCTGAGTCCCAGGCGGGCTAGATGCTGCTAGCAGAATGGCTCAGCTGGGCTGTGGAGTGGCTGGTCCACTCTGGGCAGCATGGCTGAGCAGTCAAACATTACTCCCTTCTGAGGTGTAGTCAAACAATGTTACTCCTTCCTGTATCGAGCCATGAATGCTTGCTGTGGGTTTGGAGGTTTTCTTTTATACTGTGCTCCCACTGTTTCTCTTGCTCTGCCATTGGTTAGCCGGCAGAGTTGTGGGCATGGTTAGGTGAACCACTACCAGCTGCTGATGTGGCATGAAAGGGCCACAGGGCCATTTATGACACGGAGCATGGAGAGAGCTGCTGTGAGGAAAAGTGGTTCCTGGATATGTGGGGTAACAGAGGAAGGAGATGTGCTGTATGGTAAAGCGGTTGCTGCCATGCGGGTGTTCTCACATCACACCCCCTGTGGAGGAGAGGGCTTAAGTGATGAACTGAGAAGTGAACGGTGTGACTGGTGTGCTGGAGCGCTGCAGGGTTGGGCTGGTGGGATGCCGGTGTAGTGCTGAGTCCGTGCAGCAGCGGGCCAAATGGTCAGGAGTAATGTGGCTTGGGCGGCCGGCTACTGGCAGTTGGATGCCTGGGTAGTCGGTCGGCAGAGATGCACAGAGTGGTCCGGTAGGACTGCAGGCAGTGAATGTGGCCTGGACCAGGCATGAAATCATTTGTTTCCAGTCTGTTCTGTTTTAATTTCACATCAGTGTTAAATATATCTTTGAACATTTATATTTCTGTGCATGTGGAAGAGGCAGCAGATTGTTCTCTTAGGCAAAATAAAAAATATTAGACAAAAAATAGTAAAATCTGAAATACCGATCTTAATGCATAAAAAACATGGTCTGGGAGATATTTCATTGCATGATAAATTTGCATGAACGCGTACTTCTGTAACATAGTTTCACATGACATCTTCATTATTTAATCTTGTTTATTTACTTACACACACTGCAAGCTCTGGTTTCATTAAATTGGTTACAGGTGCAACAACCCCAAAGTATAACACAATATTTATTGTGGTACCTGAGGAGATTATTGTGCTCATAGGTCAAACTGTGTTTGAAAATCTAGTAGTCAGACAAATATTTTGGTTGTCCACACACTGTGGTTCTGGCCTTCATCTGGGGCACAAGATTAATTTCTTCCTTCTGTACTGTTGCCAGGAAAAAAGACGGATCAGCATTTGCTGACATGTTACTATGGTTCAGGCCTTCATCTGGTGTACAAGATTAATTAATTCCTTCTGTACTGTTGCTAGTAAAAAAGATGGATCAGCATGCACTGATATGTTACTCTTGGTGTATATTGTGTAATTATATTACATTTCATGTGCAGAAAACATAAGAATCTCAATTTTAAATTCTAATATAGGTGTATTTGTGTGGGGTTTATTTAATTATATTAGCTGTTTTGAAATGGAAAGTAGAGGGAAGATACTTTGACATTAGTGCAGCAATACAGCATGACACAAAAACAGTATATCAGTTCTGTTCATCTTAATTCTTGGTTGCAGTTCCCAACTCCTCTGTACTCCAAAAGACCAAGTGAGATTTCCAGACCTTCAAGGACCAACTTTCTTGTGAGAAGAGAGTTTCAAGTCACAAGTTGTTAGTTGCTTCTATTGACCAGGAAACTGCAGTTTTTACCCCTATTTATCCTTAATTTTTTCCTTCTGATGTTTCAGGTATCAAGCTGGATGCACAGCCACTGACAATAGCAACAGCTGCCATTTTATATCACAGGTTTTTCAAGGAAACAGACAATGCAGGCTATGACAATTATGTAAGCTGCTCTTTTATCAGTTACTTTTCTCACTCTATAAAGAAATGGGTGTGGTGCATGCTAGCATAATGTCCATTTATAACTCTAATGAAGGTCCTGATACTTTTCTTAAGGTATTCAATGCTACATTATGATGGCAGTGTACTGGTATTATGTTGGTATGATTGCCAGTGTTTCAGAGGAACATACTGCCTTCTTCTTTAATACTAAGTGTTATCACACACAGAATTTTTATCTACCTCTTTGGCATATTAATTGATTATTATGGCTGAAAAATTTTCTTAGATTGAATATTGAGTATAATGAATAACTTTACAGTCTGCGCTATTCTGTATGTGCCAATGAACATGCTAGAGATGTAAGTATTTTTGGAAGCATTGCTTTAGGAGGAGGAAGACACAGGTCTGCATATGTTTGTAGCTTATTGCTGCAACAACTCTATACCTGGCGGGCAAAGTGAAGGATGACCCACTGAAAATTAGAGATGTCATCAATGTCACCCACAACACTCTTCACAGAGGGTCAGCTCCTCTGGAACTAGGAGACGAGTACTGGAATATGAGAGATGCGATTGTGCAGGCAGAACTGCTGATTATGAGAATGCTGAAGTTTGAAGTCACCATTGTACATCCACACAAGGTGAGTAACAAAAAGGCAAAGTAGTGCTTTCATATCTTAGAGTTTACTAATGTCTTAGTTCTCAGGTTTTGCTTTCCTTTGTATATTTGAAGCTGAGCAGGTATTATGAAATAACATGGCAGGACATAAGCAAATGTATGGTGCAAGAAATATTACAAGAACTGGAAAGTGGTTACACTCTCTTTTGTGGACATGTGTCAGATCTTTTTTATGAGAAATTTTGCCATAACACCATATAAGGTAGTGCATTGCTTAGGTAACCATTCCTTCATCTATGGGAGGCATTGGATTGTTGGCATAGTTAAGTCCACTCACTGCAGTTAGACAAACCCATCACTGGGTACTTCCATACTTTGTTATGTTAGGTTGTTAGTACTGTATCTGCCTAAACATAATGCACACACTTTTTCCTCCATGTACCTTAAAAAAAACTGATTTTATGTTTTATTCTTGCACTTTTATTTCTGTTTGGTATTTTATTTTGGCAAAAATAATAATAAACGTGTCTACCACCATGACATACTGCACTGAGAATAAGATTAATTCATTTGTAGGTTAATTAGTGGCGATTTTTGAATTATAGGAGTTATCTGATGTTCAGTAGCATGGATAGATTTTGATGGTGATTTTCTGTGTCCTGACACCTTGAGGAAGCATAAAGATGTTTGGCAGTTCTGTTGGTTAGGCTGAGTTCTGTGATGTGGAAGACACGATAATCACTAAAACACAGTGGTTACTACATGTGCCACTTGATCAGCCTTAAAGAGTCTACATTTTGTTACACGCTGTATTCATATGTTTCATGTTATTCTCACTGTAAATAGTAATTATTTCCTTAAACAGGTTTTTAATTGAGACATTGTTTTCTGTGACATGGCAAGGGTATGTTTAAGTAGTGTGTATTTATAACTTTGTGCTGTAGAGAAAAAAATCATAAATTCATCTCTTGTGTACTGTTGCTGATATCTGTTGATGACTGAAATATAGAAGCAAGCTAGAAATTAGTGTAATTTGATGGGGATGGACCAATGAAAATTTTATTGAGTGGTTAGTCGTGCTGTCTCCACCATTTTTAGCTAAAGGGAATGCAGTTGAGGTTTCACTTTTGGGATCTGGTGCCACATCAATGGGAAATTGGTGCCCAGTGTTCTGAGATAATGTAGGAGTCTCAAATATTATGCATTTGTTGCCCAGTAACATGATGCCACTCCCCAGAAGAGTGGAGACCTAAACTACACCACTGTGAAAGCCTAAAAACTCACAGAGAATGCAGTAGTAACTCAAAGTTGAAAATTTTCCATTTTAGAAAGAATTAGGATGATGTAAAAGAATTCTCTCTGAAGTATTAAAAGGATTTGAGACTTGGTAGTTCCTTGGGCATGATTTGATCACACTTACATTATCTGTTTTTCTTGTGTTCCAGTACCTGCTGCACTACCTGAAGTCACTGGAAAGTTGGTTTCCAAAGAATGAATGGGAAAAATTCCCCCTGGTAAAATCATCATTTGCTTTTCTACAGGTGAAGAATTTCAGAATCTGATTCTGATTATAAACATTCAGTGTCACTAACAAGAAGGCTTACCGATTGAAGCTGTTTTGAGCTAGATGCTTACATTAGCACAACAACTTGATCCTATATCAGCTAGATTCTTATATTAAAACCACCATCTTATCTTGTCTTGAACCACATGCATGTTTACACAACCATTTGATCCTGTTTTGAGAGAGATGCTCATCTATCACAACCGTTTGATCCTATCCTGAGCCAGATACTTTTATTAAAACAATTAGTTGACTGTATCGTAAGAAAGATACTTATTTAATACTTATGGGTCCAGTCTCAAGTCATGTTCATCAGACTGATTCATAGTACCAGTTTACATTATTTTTACAATATTTCATTTGGTTTTCGTTATGCTCCTGCCATCTAGTGGCTGTTCTTTGAAATATGAAGATTACTGTTATTGTGTAACATTAATTTAGACCAGACTATTGAAACTCTTTTTGGGAAAGTCACAAGCATTTAAGTTGGGCTCAGCACTTTGAAATTCCAACCACTACACTAGGAGATATGCTAAAAAATGTGATAAAACTGAAATCATGCATAACTTAAAAGGTATTAATTTTGATGTTATTTTAAAATGTAATTTAACTAAACCTCGCATATAATGGATCTCTGTGGGGCACCCCTGAGAATCCGTTGTAACCAAGGGTGCCTGTAGTTAGTATTGTTTATGTGTTGGATCTGTACAGTTACATTTAGTTCTACAAGTTCAGTATGTAAGTAATAGTCCACTCCAGAACAACATTTCTTGTGGCATACATAATTGAAATATAAGACAGTTATATGTTTAGAGTACACTAGGAGAGTGTACAACACATATGTAGAACAAAACTGGGGATGGTGCACTCATTGTAAACTTTGTCAGGCATTGTTGCTCAGTGTTTTGTTCAGACTGATATTTTGTGGTTTATTTTCCTTTGTTAACAGTCTTTTTTGTTCTCTCTGCAAATGTCATTTTGACACATTACCGAGGAACAAACTATAGTAATGAAGTGACTAAGTAGTAAAATCTGTAAGAGTGAATGTAATCAACTGTAATGGTGAGAGGACCCGTGACAGCAACATTGTGGAACTCTGTGAAGAATGTATGCAAGTTTTTTGCAATTCATTTCCAGTTAACATAGGCTAAAAATAAACATTAATTGTTTATTTCTTAATAACATAATGAGAATATGAACAAGCTGTCATTGGTATGATTGCTGTTAACCCCTGCCTATTCCATTATGTCTTACGGGAATTTCATTTTTGATTTTTGCCTTTTTGGTTTTGCCTACTTCTTCAGGAACACAAGTAGGATGTAAAACAAGGTCTACCTGTGTAGATTTGTATATGAAATGAGATCTCAATACGTCTGGTAACATAAAATATAAATAGAAACCGTGTTTGTTGTAATAATTTTAATTCCTCTAGTAAGTTATAACTGAGAGCCAAACCTTGTTGTCAGAGGCGGCAGTATGTACAGAATTAAAGTTATTGAACAGCCAGAAGAAATCTTGTTGGTGTAGAATGTGGTTTGAGAAATTATACTCCAATACTACTATTCCATATTGAATTTTGCCTTCTTATTTAACTTCCTTGGTTTTAATTCAAAAGCACTGAAATTGTAATTGGTTGCAGTCGACCAAACACAGCACTATTATGGTCTACAGTAAACCATGTAAACTGCCAACTGTAAGCTGTCAACAGATGCTGCTGCAAGGTGCCAAGTTTCTCTATCTCTCCACCTACATGCCAGTGGGTGATGCATGTAGTAACACAACCATTTGATCTGTCTTGAGCCAGGTGATATTGAACACAACCATTTGAACCTGAGTTGTGCCAAATGCTTACTTTACACAACAATTTAATCTTGTCTTGAACCAAGTGCTTATTTAACACAACCATTTGATTCTGTCTCAAGTCAGATGCCTATATTAGCACAACCATTTGATTCTTTGTTGAGCCAGAAGCTTACATTAATGCAATGGTTTGATCCTGTCTTGAGCCAGATACTTGTATGAACACAACCAGTTTGAACTTGCCTTGAACCAGATACATATATGAACATAACCAGATGAACCTGCCTTGAATTGGATCCTGATTTAATGTTATCTGATCCTGTCTTGAACCAAATATTCATATTACCACAACTAATTAATCCTGTCTTGCTTGAATCAGATGCTTAGTTAACACAACCCCATTATATGCAGTTTAATATTGTCACCCTGCTTCTGGCTAGGATTATCAAGATGTCTCCCACCAGAATTCTGTACAGATTTTTGTTGCATTTGAAGTACACATTGTATAATCCCTAGTTTATATAGTTTCTTTCCTTTTCTTCTAGCTTCTTCATCCTTTCATGTGGATCAATCAACATATGAGTCTCTGGTCCATTCTGCTGAGTGTTTCAGAAGTAACTGAACTATACAGTTTTCTTGTCTTGAATATTTCCGCTCATCCACAACCAGATACTTGTCTTAGAAAATTGTTTTTGTATATTATTTTGTATGTTATAGTGTTGTGTGTTTTTTTTTAAATAGGATTTCCATTTTGATGTAGCAATACTTGACTACAGTCCTCAGCACATAGCAGTAGCATGTATCAATTTGGCTCTTCAGTGTTATGGTGTGCAGGTTCCTTATACAGATGAAGGAGATGGAGGTGTGGCGTGGTATTCTGTAAGTATTATGTAGGGTCCATATAACCCTTTGTCATCCTTTTAACATTTAATCTCATTGCTGCCATACATAAATTTATTTATGTGAAGGTTAAAGAAAGTTTACTGTGGTGTGTAGAAGTGAACTTCTGCCATCATTTGTTTCTCAATGCAAAGAAATATCCAAAGAATGTAAAGAGCAAAGACAAAACTCAGGATGTGGTCATAATGTGCAGGTAAATTATAAGTTGATGGTAGGTGGATTTTGACATCAAATCTGTAGTAGTGGCATTAGTTGTCTGGCAGAGGACAAGAAATGGTTAAGACACGCATTTGATGCTGTATGGCTGTAACATTAAAGAGAATGTCTGTGCCCTGGGTTTGTTTGTGCTAGGGTCACAAATTTGTCTGTTTATCACTACATCCACACTGGCACTAGGATCCAACCAGACTTGTATCTGGTTCGTGCAGTGGGTCTTTCTTCTGGAGTAAAGTGGCTTAAGCATAAAGTAGACCACACACCTCAGTCTAGTGTGAAAGTTAAGCATATATGAAGCTTACTTCCATTGCTCTGGTGATGAGGGGCTGAGTATTGTATAAAAAGTTTTTAGGCACATTTGCAAAATTGCAAAAAGTGACTGTTACCTTCATCCTGCCTGTCTGTCCACATGAAACAACTTGGCTCCCACCAGATGGATGATAATGAAATTTGATATTTGAATATTTTTTGAAAATCTGTGGAGAAAACTTAAATTTCATTAAAATCAGACATGGTACTTGACATGAAGACCAGTATACAGTTTTGATCTTATTACACTCAGTTCTTCTGAGAATGCAAAGTATTTTAGACTAAAGTGTAGAGAAAATCAAAACACACATTTATGTTCAATAACTTTTTTTTTTTTAAATCATGCTGTTTATGAGATAATGTGGAAAAATGTAGAGCCAGGCAGGGCACAGATGGCAATAAGCTGCATGTGCATTGCATGCTGGTTACCTAAGGCTACAATACACACTCACAGTATGTAATATTTATTGTTGTTCCACTGTAACAGTGGTAGCATAAACACACCTGAATGTTATGAGGTATGCACATTGTCCTGTTAACATTGCCATTCTCATTTAAAAATTCAGTGAGGCATGGTCTTTTCCACATATAAATTTTTTATATTTATGAAGGATTTGAAAGGCATACAGGCAGCCTGAAACTTAAGTCCTGTGCCTTAGTCTAAGACTTAAATGTTCATATATTTCTTTAGTAAGTGTGGAGGGTGTAGAGAAGTGTGTCTATGTTGTTTTTGTCTCACGCTGTTAAAGTATTTCATACATTACATGATCTTTGGTGGAAATGAAACAGAGTGGGAACCAAGATGATAGTCATTATTATGAGATGTGTGACATACTGGTTCATGATTCTGTGAAGCCGTGTGAAAGTGTATGGTTTGTTATACAATGACCAGTGTCCAGTAGAATATTCATATACTATTTGTTAGTATTAATTTTGGTTTTCTATAATGAAGCCACAGAAAGAAGTGGGAATGATGTGCTTGCTACCTCCTATTCTGCTTACTGCTGTGTTCCCCACCACCCTCCATTCTTTATCAACCAGTCGAGAGAGATTATTGCTAGCGAAGTTTACCATATGGTTATTACTTCTACCATACAATTGAAGAGAATGGCTAGACAGGTCGAGGGGAATATAGGGAAGTGCACTGGAGTGGATAGTGTAACAGCTTGAGGGAGATGAGTAGAGAATTAATCCACAGTACTTCTTTCTGTAGCCTCATTGTAGAATTCAGGTATCAGTACATCTGCGGGGCACTGCTACATATTCAGGTATCTTTCAAATTAAAATCGACATATGTGCTGTCATCAACCACAACAAATTGTGTTTGTTGTGTCAATACATGCTACTTGTTTCATGCATACTGACCACCCTCAGGCATTTGAATACATGATCTTAAAACTCAAAATAAAATGAATATATATTTTGAATTTGTGAGATCTCACAAATTGTGCAAGTCATAATAATTGTTATGTGACAGCTGATGTTTGAACATTTTTTATATTTCTTGTGTGTGGTTTATTTATTTTATTTCTTTCTGTTTTGTCTAAAATTTGTTAAAATCCTTAATTTAACTCGAGTACTTTGATGCCTGAAGTATTTGTGAGCATGCATAAATTCTTTCTAAAATTTGATTTTAAAAATAATTTACAATTGCCCACAAGTACATCAAGCGACAAAAACTTGACTTAATTGCGGATTATAACAAGTTTTAGACAAAACAGGAAGACATAAAATAAAGAAATCACACATAAGAAATATAAAAAATATTTATATTTTAATTGCTACAGAAGGATTATTATGACTTGTACAGTTTCTGAGATATCACAAATTTAAAATATATGTGCATTTTATTTTGAATTTTAAAATCTTGTAATTAAATGTATTCTTTTTTTTTGGATGACCCCCATTGTCTGAATTGTATGTGCCATTGGCACGTACAATTCAGACACCTGGGAATCACCCAAAAGAAAGAATACAACATTCACAAACACGGCAAAAGTTTGAAATGAAGAATAATTCACCTGTTATGGGGAGGAAACTGCAAGAAATATTCAGTTATTCAAAAAAAACTCTGGATCAATAAAACCACACTTCTCACTTCCCTTCCTTTCCTCCTTGACTGTAAAGATCACGACACCATACATCACTTCTTACAGTTCTGTCACTTCATCCACTCCCACACTGCTTATAGAATCTATAAATGCACCAGTTGTGCCTTACTGTGGGAAAGGGTACATCATAACAGACAAGAACTTGACAATATATCTTGAGAAATGTTGAATATACACCTGCGTTTAGGAAGCCTTCTCTCCTAGTTGGACTGGTCACTGATTGACCAACCTATGCTTGAGAAAGCTGCATGAGTGGAGGGAGACAGGACAGCCAGACAAGATCTGAAATTCTTACAGCTCCCCAGGACACAACATCCACCAACAAAGACCTCAAAGAAACGGTCATCAACCTGAGTGACCGGACACTGGATGATGAAATATACTCGTAATTACAGAAAGGCCTTAACTTTGCTGTGACCCCATGCACTACACCTATTGAAGACATCTTAGCTGGGGTTGAAAAGGCAATTTAGTCGCTACCAGCGGAGATGGCAGAAGAAGCCAGGGCAGAGACCATGAAAATTATTACAAGCTCCTCCAGACGCAGGAGACATCTTAACCAAAGCCAAGAGGAAGGTATTGTGGGCTTTAAAAAAAATACACTGCCCTTACCATCCTACAGGCGGACAAAGACAGTGCCAATATGATTCTCAACACTGTTGACTACAGCCAGAAGATAATCTCCCTTCTTGAGGGTCCATCCTATAGATGGCTGGCCAGGGATCCCACTGAGCTGACAGAACGAAAAACCCTACTACTGCTTAAAAATCCACACACACAGAAGATGTATGTAAACAACTGCGTCTGGTCGGCTGCAGACCCCCGAAACTATGTGGACTTCCCAAGATTCTTAGAGAGGGGGTCCCTCAGAGATCCAGTGTTAGTAACAGTGTCGCTCCCATGTACCAACTTTCCAAGCACCTGACAGGACTTCCCACCCATCTCATTGGGAATTCTACATACCATGTAAAAAACTCCATTTCATCCAGACATTGGAATCACTATGAGTAAAATCAGATGATCTAATGGCTAGCTTCGACCCATACCATTCTTTATCTACACTGGGATTTACATCACCACCCTACTAGTAAACAATCAGTCCAGTCTTCCCTGATACACAGAGCCGAAGCTGTTTGTGACCAGGATTCCCTCACTCATGAATTGGAATTTCTCACCGCTGTTTTCGAGGAAAATGGATACAGCTTCCAGCAGATATGACGAGTCCTTTAAACTGTAACACGGGCTACCAAGACCATCGAAAGACACACCTCAATTGTATTTATACCTTACATCCAACAACATTTGGCCGACTCAGCAGAATACTGGCTAAACTCATCAGAAGTGTCTCTCTGCCACCAGCAAAAATCTGCCTCTGCCTTCCACCTGTCAAGGATGCTTGGGGATTAAGAATGCTGGGTGTATACAGCATCCCATGTGAATATGGCCAGGTTTGTATTGGACAAAGTGGTTGATCCATTCAAATCAGAATCACAGTAGACACATTATGGGTAACACAAACAGCAAAATGAGCAGTAGCAGAACACAGCATCAACCAGGAACATATTATTAAATTACAGGATACAAAATTTCTTTCTGCAAAACCAGGTATATGGACTGACTTAGCAGGGCAGCCATTGAACTGGAAATGCACCCATACAACATGAATAGAGAAGACATACTGATTGTAAGCAAATCTTGAAAACCCCTATTGCACAGACTTAAACAAAGAAGACAACCTTATGAAACAAAATAGTTAAATTACTACCATCCAATGGTTCTTCTTCCTTGCTCCAACATGGGGCCGTTTTTCCTTACATCCATGTTTTACCACAAGGCTCCACTTGGGGTCTTTGCTCTTCACAGCCTGTTTCTCTACTTGGACATGCTCCCTCTCCATCCCTTCGGCTTCCAATTGGCCCAGACTTCTTTTGAGCCAAACCTTTACCTACATAACTACCCTTGCAGTCTCGTCCTAGTTATTCTTCTTGTTCACATGGCGTATGAAGATAGGACAGAGTGTTCCAAAACATTGACACACAAAATTCAGATGCTGGGGAATCACCCAAAAGAAAGAATACAACATTCATAACACAGCGAAAGTTTGAAATCAAGGATGTATTTAAATGCATGGGGATGGTAAGTATGACTGAAACATGTACCATGTATTGATAAGACGAATAAAATTTGTTGTGGTTGACAGAAGTCCCACAATATGATGAATTTTACATAGCAAATATCTTTCACCTGCAGGTTTTTGTGGAAGATTTGCAGAAAGATAAACTGTGGGAGATAATGGAGAAGATAATGGAAGTGTATGAGAAGGAGCCAGATGCAAAGTAACCTTGTTTTGTCACAAACATGACTGTACTGAAACAAAAGCCAGTTGTAAATAAAGCCATCACCAGTACTCTGTTACATAGAGTTTCATTCCTCCTGTTTGTTGATGGCCAAGATAGGTACTACCTTTCAACTGTTCTCATTCCACTTAAGGTCTTGTCCCCCTTCCTTTTTCTGTAAATTCTCTGTAGCAACAGTGCCTTGATTTTTAAGTGAAAGATCATGCAGTGTCACTGCTTCATGGCTTGACTGAAGAAGCATATGGCCAAGCTAATACTGTAGTCATATAGGCAACATTGCTGTCCTACCTATAACCCTGTAGTATTATAATGATTGATGATCCTTGGTTCAAGCCTTGACAGTGCGTTTGGTATTTCATTCATATTGCAAACTGGTCCTCATTAGCATCATGGAGGTATATGGGCTAGCTTTATTCAGCTCCTAACAAGTCTACAACATAAGTAATTTACCATCTGTGAACTGTGTGAATTGTCTCATCTGATTCCTAATGGTATTAAGAACACTCATCTATAAATTTGAAGATGACAAGAGTCTTTGAAGCTAAATATGTATCTTTTATGGTTACATGTAATAAACATACTACAAAAATGTACTTATCATCTTCTTGTCTGTTGAAAACTGCGGTGGCAGGGGAGGATTAAATATTGAGGACTTCAGTGATTAATGTTTTGCTTGTTTTGTTATGATTCATCAAGTGAGGTGCATGCACATGTAGTGGTAGTAGACCAGGCAGGGGTTAGCAAAACCTGGCCAATAGGCCTGATTTTCAGACTGGCTGGCAGTCATGTATTAATATAATGTCAGATTTATTCATACTGTATGTCTTAGTTATAAACTGAGATTATAAATACTGTACAATTTAATTGATTATAGGTTTAAATGATATGTGTAATATGATATTTATTTACTGCAGTTGGGGTTTGCACCTGGTGGCAGTGGTTGTACACTGTAGTAATTAGAAAATAACAAAGAGAAGCAAATAATGAGATTATGTACTACATAGAACCTGCATAAGCTACATAACTATAAATCAGTGACAATACATTTCACCCAAGATCATCACTTCACTTCACTGCACTGCACTTCACAACACTTCACCCCCCCTTTTTTACTTCCCTGCAATTTTGGATGTTCGTCACCATGTTTCAGAAACACTTGATTTCTCGTCACTTAGAATTACTTTCCTAACCCTCTGTCTAAAAATATGTGATTTACAGGGGAAAGTTGCTAGTGCCTCTGCAGGCAGTTGGTTCCACAGTTTGATTGTCCTTGTATAAAGGAGTATTTACTGATATCTGTTCTTTGTTTCCTGGCCCTAATTTTACAATCATGATCATCCCTGCTCAGGTAGCATGGTCCTTTTAACCTGTCCCCTGCAGATTTCCATGCCTCTTCTGCGGTGTATGCTTTGAACAGGGCCCAAATGTGAGCTATCTTCCTTCGCTGTGCCAAGGTTTCCCAGACCGAATCATAAAGCTGACAGTCAGTAAAGGGAGAGGTCGGAGGGTGGCTGCATAGAGATGGAAGAGATTCTTCTGAAACCGAAGGCATTGAAGTGGAATCTTCACTTCTAGTTCATATGTATGTTGGGGCTTGAGTTGCATTGGCTGTGCTGTACTGGGTGTCACACCTGAGAAGACATTAATATTAATATTATTAGGAGGCAGGTGTTCCTTTCACAGTGAACTGAGGGTAATAATTAATGAAGAACTACAGGCACGACCATTGCCAGAAATCATGTCCAGTTAGTGGTTTAGCTCATTCAGGTAGATGATAGACCTGGACCTATATGGTCATGACATAGTAGTAATAGTAGTAGTCCCTGTGAAAGAATTTTTATAATAGTTAATTAACATGTAAAACCACAAGCATTATATTTTGGCCATTTGAACAAATTAAGGCAATATATGTTGGCCATTTGAACAAATTAAGGCTTTCATTTGTATGCATAAGGTGAACATAGAGGATCGACTACTGAGTAGATATTCTGCCTTCATTGAACACGAGAAAAAAAAAAATGGGAATAGAATGGGGCAGTACATTATTTTTAGACTTAAAGAAAGCCTGTGATTTGCTTATGAGGAGGGAGGTTTTGTGAAATATTGTGATTGAGTTTTGTATCCCCATGCAACTAATTAGGTTAATAAAACTCTATTTAAAAGCAACTAATTAGGTTAATAAAACAATATTTAAGTAAAACCTGTAGTAAAGCTCATAAGGGCAAACATTCATCTGATACCTTTCGTATCCAGAATGGTCTGAAACAAGATGTTTTATTGCCATTGCTTTCCACCTCTTCTTTATAATAGGCCATTATAGAGATCCAACAAGACTTGGAGAATGAAAACTGAATGGGATGCTGATGTTAATTTAAAGGGTGCAAACATAAAAACCACAAGAAAAACACAGAAGTTTTATTAGTTTGTAAGGAGGTTGGTATGCATGTAAAGGCTGAAACAGCTAACAATATGCTAATGTCTTTTCAAAAGGATGTAGCCCAAAATCACATCACAGGGAGAGATATTACATCATTTGATTATGTGGCGAAGTTTGAATAGTTTAGAAACCAAAATTGCTTGCACAAAGGAATGTGAATTTGTGCAAGAAAGCATAATATTAAAAGTTAAAGTTAAAACGGGTCTTAAACAAAGAGGATGGGAAGGCATGGGTGGGATCCATCTGGCCCAAAAGGATGACGACTTGCGAGCTCTTGTGAACACTCGAATGTCTGGGTCCAAAACAATGTGGGGAATTTTTTTGACTGAGACGCTATCATCTTCTCAAGGACTCTGTTGCCTGTAGTCGATTCAGCGGCCTGTGGTATGTTTTTGGAAAAGAAAATTATACACAGTCCCAATGTTGAGGTATGTATGTGCAAAGTTAAATAACCCACTTTGACCGTTCACCCTCATCCCGCCGAAAATCTGATTCTGCAGAGCCGCCGATGCCATGCGTTATCGCATAGTTCCGTAACGGAACACTAGAGTATGCTCGGTACCGCCTCCCCAGATTTTCTTTCTAAAGGTATATTTTCAAAAATGCGCTCATATGTTTTAATTTCACAAAATAATTAAATTATCCAACATATACATCGGACACGTTTCTTCTATATCGCATTTTTAATTTCATAATAAGTCCCATCGCAGGCTCTGGCACTTCGGGATGAGTCGCCATCTTCGCTGGGTCTATAGCAGAGGGACGTAGAGTAGATAACTAATTTTTCATTTTGTGTTTATTATTGCAAAGTATGAATTTTATATTGTATTTGCTGGGCAGTTTGGAATGTGACAAACAAAATTTTATTTTCAGAGCTTAATATCCATGTATATTTACGTCGCTAAAGCAGCATCTCTGTACTTGTGTTACGGCTCTGTGGCTTGTGCAGTGAGAAGGAATTGACAAGGTTTACGACTGAGTGGGTAATCGGGGTCGGGATTCTGGATTGATTTTTAGAAGTAACGACTACAGAGCTGCGTGTCACCAAGCAGGCAGGCAGGGTGTCGGTCGTTGAATGTTTGAATACGGTTGTGTTTAATAGTCTCTTTTGCACGAAATGAGTCGATCCGAAGGTGGTAGAATTACCGTTCCCGACGAGCTGCGAGATGTGCTGCTGGAGTTCACAATAAGTTACTTATTAGAACAGCCTGGCGATGTTGTGGAATATGCAGTGGATTTTTTTCATAAGTTGCAAGAAAATCGTGCCGCTAATCTTTTGAGATTAGGGGAGGCCGTTGAGTCTCCAGATGAATCTGTTATATCCACGGAAGAAGGTAATGTTGTTAATGTGTTTAGTAATATTTAAATGCAGGATTATTAATCTATGAAACCAATGAGAATGAGCTGTCAAATTATGATATTCAGTTGCTGTTGAAGATCGGTTTCCAGTTGCTACAATTATAAAAGCAAACATGAATGATAAATGTCACTGTCAAAGAATTTTAAGTGAAGTAATGAAAACTGGGAAGAGTGTTCATGATATTTTTTATGCAAGTTTCTCCACGAAGTGTGAGGGGGGATTTGAAGCTAGGGAATGGATAGTTCAAGGGATCGAAACTTACTTGGTGCAAAAAAGGGAATGACAGCAGAATAGCCCAAATACTAACAACCATGTAATAAACATTCATCATTGGAAATACTGCAAAACTGAAACTCATGTAATTAGAGACAAATGGAGGCATTGTAACAGCAGATATTACAGTCTGATGATGAAAATGAAATCAGTATGGAATATCATGAAAATGGAAATAGGTTAATTTACTGCAGTTTAACAGAGCCCACCTAAAAATAAATTACATAAACCAGAGGTGTACACATTGTGGCTGACCAGTCACTCAAGTGATCGAAGTTTTTTTTATGGTGGTAGCTAATGTTTGTGGGTCCATATTATGGAACCTCCATCATGTAATCTTTCTGGTGCCTAAGAATTGTGAGGTGGATCCTGATTTTTGGAAAGTTTATGGACCTCTGTTATAAACTTTAAAGAGACCTACTGTGTCTCCATCATCAGGTTTGATGTGATGAAGAATTGCCAGTGATTGGTATGTGTGCATAGTTTGTCTTAGTCAATCCTAACATACTGATGCTCAGTGAGATGGTGTCATAGAAAGATGTGAATCCAGTTTTCTTACATCTGTAAAAAATTTGCATGTTATGTAATTCTAAACTTCAGGCACACTTTGTTAGGAAATATTTTCTAATGACTGTAGAAAGAATGCATGATACAAATGGCCCAACAAAGGAAGGGGCAATGAAGTCTGTCTCTGAAACAACCTCTGGAACCTTTCACAGTGTAATCCTCTTGCTGTTGAAATCAGAAGTGTTATTAAATAAGAAACATATGGATATTTTGGAATGTCACAAAGTTGCTGAGAACTTGCACAGACAACACTGTGATCCCTCTGATCTACAGGAAACTTTTCCAAAATGACTGCCAAATTCAGAAGTTAAACCTGTACATAAATACGGTGAAAAATCTCATGTCTGTAACTGCAGGTTACATTAATTACCATTGTTTTCAAAACTGGGTAGATATCAGATCTGCAAACTGTAACACCTGCTCCCAATAGGACATTGTCACACTTGGAAATATGGGGGGGGGTACCATACTTGATTGACTGCTCTCTGTTTTTTCATCCTCGTGTAAACATGCACACATCCACACACAGTTTATCTGTGGCCAACTGTAAATTGTCATTCCAAACTTACACTTTCTCCTGGTGATATTGGTAGTGTATGCTATTCTGAAAGTGACTACTTTCAAAATTGATTTTATGATGCTTTTGCTGAGTTGTGTAAATTGTTTGAAACCAATAATTTTATTGAATGTTGACAAAACTTCAAGAAGTTTGCTATTACCAATCAACCATATATTGCTTTAGATGTATGTTGTAATAATATAATAATCAGAGTGATTATATGTAAATTTATAACTGGAAGGAATAGTAGGTGCCAGTGAAGAAAGTTTAGTTTATCTGGGTGACTTGGTGCCCAGCATTTGTACATCTTCTGATTTAAGTATCTTAATACTGCTTTACATTGAGCAATTTCATTTATCACATGTGTGAGTCTGCATGGTCAACTATGGACTATTTTGCTCCCATCTAGTACATCTGTTCTGAAAGCAGAGTTTTCAGATGGTCTGGGAAGATGGTATTGATTCCCCATACTAATACTATGTATTGCTGAAATATTTGAAATGTTCTTGGTTATTTATAATGAAGTTAATGAAAATATGTTTTCACATGGAAGAGGTGTGGTCTCTTGTCTCTGAAATAGTACCCTACATGAATTTATAGGTTTTGCACGAAACATAATTCTAGTAGTTTTGTTGGTAGAGTAAATATCATTTTACTCTAAGACGATTAACTGCATCAGAATTATTCTGTATTTTATTATAGGGTGAAAATATATGCAAGAAATTGTTTTGAGAGTGCTGTTGTTCCTGATGTAAAGCATTCTCCACACAAGAAATCATTTGATAAATGTGATTCTTCTAGTTCAGATGGTTGTCAGTTTGTATACCAAAGAAACTCATCTAGACTATTCTCTGTATTTTTCGTCGTAGGCAGTACTTAGTGGATAATGTGTAGAATTATGTATATCCCATTGTATTTGTTTTATCTATATTTCTATCCAACTTACTTGCAGTAAATTGTTTACTCATACTGAGACAGAAGTATGACACAGATCATCAATATTTTGACTGGAAATTATAACACTAGTGTGATCAGTGAGGTTTATGGCTTATAATAAGATATTTATTCTTGGACGAAGGTTATTTGTATACACATAATGAAAAGTAAGGGTCCTAGAATTAACCTGTGGGGAAATCCATGTTTCATCTTTCAAAAGTAAGAAAGAACTCTGAACATTATTAGATGACATCATTTCAGCTTTTTGTTTCTGTAGGTTACATGGGATCTGCACCAGTTTGCATATGTTCTTTGAATGGCATAAAATGTAATGTATCTAGCAAAATTTCATGACAGTCACAGGCAAAAGCCTAGGCCAAATCGCAGAAAATTTCTCCAACATGCCTTTTCTGCGTAAGAACTTTGATTACATTTTCTAGGCAACATTTTCAGTAAAGATCCCTTTTCCAAAGCCACATCATTCTGCGACCACTGTGTTATTAATGTGTGTGTGTGTGTGTATTTTTGGATCATTTGTGTTTCTGCTGAAGATGTGTAGATGCTTTTTATGTTCACAAGATTTTTTTTATTCTGTGTGTAATACAGTCATTCATTCTGCTGCCCATACTTTTAATTGGAAAACTAGATTCATAAGTATTTAGGGAAGTATGCAAAAATTATCTGAACTTACAGTTCTTATCATTGTATTTATAAACCGATTCCCAAGTGCCCTCTAGAATAATCTGAGAAGTTATGTTTCTTTCATTATGTGTTGTTTCTGGTTCTTCACTTCAAAGGTTCTGTGTTTGTTGCTGCATCAGTATTACTCATTTTAAGAAACTGGGGTTAATGGTGTAATAGGTGATTTACTAATGAATTGCGGTTAATTCTCATCACAAATTCTTGTTGAAAAGTGACTATATGTGACAAATTATATGTTGTTAATAATGAGGTTAGTAGTTTTTTTTGGTGGGTGGCAGGGGTGCATTTTCAGGGGGGTAATCTACACAGTCCTGCCATAAGTTCTGTCCCAAGTATATTGTGACCTAGAAGGAAAATGAAACAGAACATCCACTTTTCGAGCGAAATGGTTTATTAGCAATAGTTTTAAGTTTTTATTTATAATAATACCACTCAAAATGGCCGACCTCTGCCTCGAAGCAAGCCTTGAGACACTCCAGCCACTCTATTGCGGCACACACTGTCTCCAGGGGGATCTCTACCGCAGCTTTCACGAGGGATCTCAGACTGTCCAGGTTGTTGTGACACTTTTGGCAAGCCATGTCTTCCAAAACAGCCCACAGTTTATAGTCCTGGGGGTTGAGGTCTGGACTCCCCAAGGCCCAATCCTTGGCACTGGTAAAGGCCAGAACATTCCTCCACAGCAACTCCTGAGTTGTCTTGGCTTTTGAGCAGGAACTGAATCCTGCTGGAAGACCCATTCCTGACTACCGAAGAGGGCCATGTTAAGCTCTTTCACAACTTCTTGTAGCACGTCTTCTTGATACACTTGGACACCAGTTTCACCCCTTTCTTGCAAAAATGAAGGTGTGTCACCCCCTGATGGGACACCTCCCACCAAGCCATGACATAGGAAGGTTGCTGGCATCCCTGCACCCTCAGAATGCACCTCAAGGAATGTTTGAGCTTAAATCTTGTTGTTCTGGTTGTTATACTGCTCCTCGATGGTGAAAAGTTTCTTGTCCATGAAGAGGATGTTTTTGTGCCTGTTCTCAGCATGCCACTGGAGGAGACGCTCTGCTCTTGTCTGTCAGATCTCCTTCAGAGCCGGAATAAGGAGGTGTCCCTTTGAGCGGAGGTGTGCTGTCATGTGTAGATCGTCCCTGATGAGGCATGACTTGACTGGGTCAATGTGTTTAGCTCTCGGGACATGATCTTCTGTTTCCAGAGCGGATTTCAGTGAATCCACTCCCGTACTGTTTTCATGGTGGCTTCAGCCCTCACACTTTTCAGGCGTCGTGACCGAGCCCTGTCTTCAACACCCCAGAGTTCCTTATAATGTTTAATTGCCCAGTAGACGAAATTTCGCGAAATTTTCGATGTTTTCAAGAGTTTGAAAATTTGAGAATCTGATTGTCCACATTTGTAAAGGGCAATCACAGCCACGTGGTTTTCCTTGAAACTCCACTCCATGTTAACACTGGGAGAGACATGAGCAAACTGCCTTGGCACAAGTACCTGAAGGGTCAATAGTCCAAAAGTAACCAACGTTTGAACCCTTCCGCCTCGTCTCCAGCTGCAGCCTACATGAAATTTGGGGCAGAACTTATGGCAGGACTATGTATATGGAAATATTTAGACCAGCTTTAGCAGGTGTACTCTTAGCTCATTCCTTATATGAGTATTCTAGATCAGTGGTTTCCACAGTGTGTTTTGTGGATTCTGACTAGCTCCCAGGGGATTCAGGGATACATTTCTGTAATAGCCACCTGAAGTTTACTGTTTTCTTTATTAAGGGAATAATGTTTTATTAAAAATAATCATGGAACTTCTTTAATTGGCGTGTTTATTTTGTATGACTGTTAGACTATCTAATTAAGAAATGAACCGTACCCATGAAGCAAGCAAGTCACTTTAATCGAGGTAGGTTTTGCAGTGCATTATTATGTATGCTACTCGTGTGTATCTATAGCTATCTAAAATCAGTTCTGAGACACAAATTTTTAATTTTGGATACCAGTCATCTGGACAGTCCATATTTATGTGAGCAAGGTTGTGAGGATCCACAAACAAAAAAAGTTTGGGAACCACTGTTCTCTGTGAATTCTCTCCAGTAAACAGCTGATAAGTAGTGTCCATATTGTAAAATCTCATGTTGACATGAATGCTTTTTGTGTTTTTGATCTGTGTAATGTAATAGTTTCTCATGCTGACCATAAACAGCTAGGCAAACTGCATTCATGTAACTGTATTGTAGTGCTTTGTACTGTGAAGGAACCATGGAATGTAAATAAATTCTGTTCAATTTTAAGCTGCAGCTACTTAAAAAATGAATGGTCCTACAGAATTGTGAACTTTATTTTTAGCTTAACTGATATATAAAAAAAATACACAATGTAAATGTCACTTATATTTTAGTCCTCTCCTGTGCGTTTCGGCCTGTCGGATGTTTTCAAGGAGTACTACATAAACACATTCTGAGTATGGTTCCAAAAAACGCCTTGTACAGTTTTTAGAATACAGATAATTTCAGTTTGAGTTAAAATGTGTAATTGCAATATTAATATAAAAATTAGATTTAATGAACCTAGATTCTGGTCTCTTAAAGGTGTTTGTTTAAAAAACTGCTAGTTTCCTCATAAAACTTAACATATTGCAACTGTGTGAGGAACATCAGTAGTTCTTCGAGTTTTTGGTTCTTGTCAATGTTTTTTTATTTATGATTTTTTATTGCAAATTGCATTTAGACATTTTTTAGTAGATTGTGTTATGTTACATGTTGCTTCATGTGAGGTTTTCTGTTCCCATGATTTTTCTCCATTTCCAGTCTGTTTTAATGGTTGCTGCATCTTGCATTCTTATTTGGTACATTGTACACTGTTGCTGGACCAGCCCCTAGTGTGGAAATGTTTCTCATGCTTAAGTCATAGAACACTGGCTTAGTGCCTCAGTCTTAGGTATTGTGATTATTGTAGGTGCTTTGACTATATCTGGTGGATGAGTGAAATGATATTTGATGTATGAGAAAGAAGAAAATTTGTGTTTGATGTGTTTAACAGAGCCACCAGTGACACGTTTTTCATCTCGGCGGAAGTCTGTGTTTGCTGAAACGTACAATCCAGAAGAAGATGAAGATGATGATGAAGGAGCAAAGGTAGGCCTTGCCCCATAAATTGGCATTTTGTTATTATCACTATACAAGTTGTGTCCTTGATTCTCTTGACAATGTGTACCAGATTAAAATGGCTGAATAATCATAAGATGTTTTTGAGACATGTCCTTTTTTGTTACATTCACATTACAAAAGTTTTACACACTAATGTGAATTTCATGAAATTTTTTTTTCTTCGTACAGACCATCATCCAGTCTTTTACAGGAATACTGACATTTACTTCGTAGTTAACTGTAGTCACCAGATTGAAATCTTGATCTTCGCCGTATACAGCTTATGTTACAAATCTTAAAATGGGTTTTGTAATGGTATGTACAGAATATTTTGTGGTTATGTAAAAATGTAACCATAATTATAAATGTATAAGGGTACAAAGTTGTTACATGAAATCATTTGTTTCCTGTAAAACATAAAGTGTTATTTTTTATGTGTTATAATCTTTGAGTTACAGGTCGTAGCAAGGATAGAACCAAATATAATCATCATAGCATTTTTGCCTTGTTAGGCACGTTCGCAAAATTGTGAAAAGTGACTGTTAACTTATTCATGTCTCTCCATCCGCATGCAACAACGCGGCTCCCACTGGGCTGATTTTCATGATATTTGATATTTGAGTATTTTTCCAAAATATATTGAGAAAATTCAAGTTTTATTAAAATCGGACAAGAAAAAAGGGTACTGTGTACATTTTCGATCATATTTTGTGTATTTCTTCTTAGAAAGAAAAAATGTTTCACCCAAAAGTTTAGAGAAACTCAATACACACTTTTATGTTCAACAACTTTTTTTTTGAAAAGTGTACTGTTTATGAGATGTGACCCTAGGGAGCTGTGCGGCTTCCTAGGTCACAAAGTCTGTCAGAAGCCCACTCATACCAACCTTTATCTACACCAGAATTCACATCACCACCCTGCAAACAAACAGTCAGTCCTGGCTTCGATTGTACACAGAGCCAAAGCTGTTTGTGACCAGGATTCCCTCACTCAAGAATTGGAATTTCTCACCACCGTTTTCAAGGAAAATGGATACAGCTCCCAGCAGATATGACGAGTTCTTAAAACTGTAACATGAGCCGCCGACCAATGAAAGACCCACCTCGATTGCATTTATACCTTACACCCAGACAACAAATGGGCGACTCAGCAGAATGCTGGCTAAACACAACAACAAGATTGTCTCTCTGTCACCAATGAAAATCTACAGCTACCTTCCACCTGTCAGGAATGCCTTGGGATTAAGAACGCTGGGTGTGTACGGCATCCCGTGTGAGTGTGGCCAGGTTTATATTGGACAAAGTGGTTGATCTATTCAAATTCGAATCAAAGAACGCAGTAGACACATTATGGCTGGCGCAAACAGAAAAAAGAGCAGTAAGCAGTAGCAGTACACAGCGTTAACCAGGATCATATTATTAAACTACAGGATACAAAACTTTCTTCTGCAAAAACTGGACGTGGACAGACTTATCAGAGAAGCCATTGAATTGGAAATGCACCCACAGAACATGAATAGAGAAGATGGATTGATCTTAAGCAAATCTTGGAAACCCCTTCTGCACTGACTTAAAGAAAGGAGACAACCTCCTGAAACAAAATGATTATTTCACTACCATCCCATGGCTCCTCTTCTTTGCTCTGACACGTGGCCATATCTCCCTTACATCCTTTTTTTACTACAGGCCTCTCAGCCTCTCCACTTGGGGCCATTTCCCTCCACATCTTGTTTCTCTAGTAGGACACACTTCCTCCCCATACCTTCTTCCAAGTGGCCCAGACGTCTTTTGATCCAAACCTTTACCTGTATAAATACCCTAGCAGTCTCATCCCAGTTATTCTTCTTGTTCACACGACCTTTGAAGATGGAACAGACAGAGTGTACTGAAACATAAAATTCAGATGCCAGGAATCACCCAAAAGAAAGAATACAACCTGTTTCTCATTATTGGTTTAGTACATCCTTTGTTCTTTATATATTACCCCTTGTTAATATGTTAAATGCTAACTCTTTTGGTTTTTTAAAGTAGTTCATCCATAGTAGAAGATGAATGTAAGTGCATGGGACATACACACTTGATTTTGCTCAATCATTGGGTTTCTTTAAGCCAGTCACACAGGTATAAGGGTTGCCCACTGTTCTAAGGAACATAGGAGAATGCAAATGTTTACCCATCCCCATTCCTTGCAGTTAAAAATAAGGACTATGTGAAAATACCGAAAATATGGGTTCACTGGTCTTGATAGAAAACTACCTGGTGACAGTACTGCCTACTGCGATGTGAGATAAGAGAGTGTAAAGTGATTTTAGGCCACCAAT